>Ga0209541_10000994_pt1 | contig 56466 bp, 70 predicted proteins | sample RifCSPlowO2_01_FD_184027 | JGI IMG/M metagenome (GOLD analysis project Ga0209541, IMG submission 184027) | Groundwater microbial communities from Rifle, Colorado - Rifle CSP2_plank lowO2_0.1 (SPAdes) (version 2) | ecosystem: Environmental > Aquatic > Deep subsurface > Groundwater | place... | reverse complement strand
AGCTCTTTTGTAAACCTTCTTCGTGAACCCATTTTGACACCTCACTCGTTTTTCGTATGATTGGTGTCTCTTAACTATTTGTCTACTTTCAGGGGTTACTCCAGACTAGTGCAATTGGGTTCACATGAATTTATATTCTTGTTCTCCAAAAAGCTTAAATACTTCTTATTTTTATTGTTTTATATAACACTACTAAGCATAGAATTAACGAAAATGAAAAAAACAAAGAAATTTACAGGTTTGAGCCCTAATCAAGAGAGGATAATGAGCATTTTAGAATATAAAAAGATAGAGATAATTACTAGGGGAGAATTAATCAACTTAATTAAAGAGCGCATAGGAGCTAAGGATGTTTTAGATTTAATTGAAAAATTACAGAAGAAAAAGAGTCTTGTTTCAATAAAAAGAGGAATCTATATGGTTATTCCATTTAGAGCTATAGATAAAAAATGGGTTTTAGATGAATTTAGACTTATTGATTATTTGCTGAAAGAGGATTACTATATTGGACTCTATAATGCATTTAATTTGCATGGATTTACAGAACAGATCCCAAACAAGCTTTTTGTTTTTAATAAAAAATACTCTGCCGACAGAATGATTCTTCATTATAAGTTCAAATTCTTTAAGGTAAAAAGTAAGAAATTGTTTGGTATCCTAAAAAACAAATATCCTTATTCTGATAAAGAAAGAACAATAATAGACGCTTTGGATTATCCAGAATATCTTGGAGGCTTAAGTGAGGTTATGGATAGAATAAAAAATGCAGAATTTGATAAGGACAAACTGATTAATTATGCTATGAGATACAACAGCAATAAAATAATTAAACTAGTTGGCATACTAACAAATAGTAAGAAATTATTTAGTTTGCTAAATAAAAAGAAAGCATTGAACTATTACACAACAATTAAAAAAACAGGAACTAAACTACTGGATAAAAAATGGAAGATAAGATTGATTTAAAAGAAGAAATTAATAGAATCAGCAAAGAAAGCGGCTTTGCTCCTAGATTAATTGAAAAAGATTATCACCTTACTGAGATTCTTCATAAAATCAGCGAAAGAAAAATAAAAGACTTAGTCTTTAAAGGAGGAACATGTCTAAATAAATGCTATCTTGGCTTTTATAGATTAAGCGAAGATTTAGACTTTGTGTTTAATCAGGATGTAAAGGGACTATCTAAAATACAAATTAAAAAAATCTTAGATAATGTAAGAAGAATACTATTTGAAATATTAAATGAACTTAACTTAGAAACAAACAAAGAATTGGGCAAGGGTTGGAAAATGTTAACATCCAAAAAAGAACCAAAAATCGTTGGCTTGGAAATTATAACCCGGTACACATCTTTAATTGATAATTCAATACAAACAATAAAAATTGAGATCTCTTTTAGAAATAAACTAATTAATCCTACAAAAACAAAACCAATTCATCATGAGTTTATTAATGCACTTGGAGAGCCAATCTTAAAAGAAGATATGGATGTGGAGGTAATTGACTTAGTTGAAAACTTTGCCGAAAAATTTAGGGCATTAATAACGAGAAAGAACACCGCAATCAGGGACATTTTTGACATTTACTTCATACTTAAGGGAAAAATTTTACCTTTTAATAAGAAAACTATCAGTCTTATCTTAATCAAGATAAATGAAACACCAGAACACCATTTTAAAAAAGAAGACTTGCTCTCTTTTATAGAAAACTTAGATTCAAAACTCGATAATTTAAACGAAAAAGAAATTTTTGCAGTGCTAAAATCTGGTCAAGAAGTGAACTTACTAGAAATGATTAGATTAATTAAACATGAGGTCTTAAAAAAATAGAAGTTCTGTTTGATAAGATTTTAGACTCATAGGAGTTCAAAGTCAATCTAAAGTAACTGTTGGATTTCCAAGCAATACTTGTCCTGTATAATTATTCCAAAGAGCTCCAGCAAACAAAAAGGATTCATTGCCCCCTTTTTTGAGAAGTTTGTCAATATTTTTTAGCATATGTTTCTTCCCATTTTCATGTGCATAAAGAGCAGTATTTCCTTTAATGAGCGCAATAGGTACTGCATTAGAGGGCTCTAAAAACAAAGGAGCAATACTGTCTTTTTTCGGATTAGAAGCCCAATGGGTATCAAGATAAAACATAAACGGAAGTTCATAACCGATAAAACAACCCTTCTTAGTGTTCTCTGTACATTTCTTTCCAAGAATCGAAGCAGCATTGCAAGATCTCGCATAAACGATTCTTTCTTTTAGAAGTTCTTCATTTACTCCAAGTTCAACTAGAGTATCATGATGTCCTTCAATAGAAACATCTGAACCATGCCCATTAAAGATGATCATTCGATAATCAAGATTTTTAACGACAATTTCAAATTCTTTCTTAGTTGCTTTCTGATCTCTCAATTCTTTTATTTTTATGCCTTTCTGATAAGCAGCCCCAATAATCTCCACTGAAAATTGCGAAATATACTCAGTTACAGAGTCATGTCTTGGCAAAGTAATAATAATCCCGATGTTCATGGTAAAGAAGTCATTTCTTTTGTAAATTTTCCGTTTGCGACTGCCTTTAAGAAAGCCATATGGACATGCACTATCTGTTTCCCAATGCTATCTCCTTTTTTGATATGGTCAATAGCCTCTTCTTTTGTTAAATCTTTGTAAGATCCAATGGAGAGCTTTACATGAGAAGGCATACTTGCCTCTATCTTAGTAATGACCAATTCCTTTATCTCTTCTGAAATGTCTTCTTTCATAAGATATGCATCTCTTCCAAGGTTTTTAAGATTTTCTTTCCTAAAATGGTGTTGTCTTTCACAGCTAAAAAAGCAGTATTCCAGGTGTATGGCTTTTTATCAATAACTACTACAATATCCTCTCTGAGGTTTTCAGGGACATTTGCAAAAACCTGGATAAATTTGGCTCTCTTTTCAGTCATGTGCTTTGTACGGGTTGTTGTATATTTAAATATTGTCTATCAAGAGTTTTTAGACCCCCTTCAATCTTAACTGAAGGTTTCCTCAGCAAATACTTTTCCTAACGCTATTGCTCTTTTCTCAAAAATTACCTGAACAAGGCTCATTGCTCTTCCCTGTGCTCTTTGGGCATATGCTTTTGCAGGACCTAGGGTAGAATATTCTCTATAGCTTGGGTCATGATCCGCAAAATATGCCAAATCAGCCAATAACTCTCTCGCATGTTTGAGTATAGTTTCTTTGTTCTCAGGTATTGCTCGGACAAAGGATGCTTCTAATGCATCTAAGAGGTGTTCCAAAGCTTCCCTATCTTGCTGTAAGGAAGATGCTCGAATTGCATGTACCATTTCAGAATTCTTGTAAGGGATAGGGTCTCTTCCTAGAGTAGTATTGAAATACGCTGTGAGTGTTTCTGTAGTAAGGGTTGTCATAAAAATGAGAAGTGCAAAAGGTATAAAAAAGCTTTGAAAAGGTTTAGAAGCTGATAGTTGATGATTTAATTAGATTCTTAATAAGGGAAACTTTAATGTTTTAATCAAAAGTATATAAGAGAAAGGTTTTTATGTTTGCTTTTCTTATTTCTTTATCAAGGGGGCATCTGATTAGAGCATATTCAGAAAAGATAAGAAGTCTAATCGCCCAGTAAGATTGTGAGGCTTTAAAATTGATAGAAGATAATAGAAGTATACAGATTGCTGAAGTCGATATAGATGATTTTATACCTAAAAAGACCAACGAAGAAGGCAAATTCAAGTATAGTTATACAATCCCTCAGTTTCAGAGAGACTTTGTTTGGGAATACAAAGATATCAAAGATTTGTGGGACAGTATATATAGAAATTATCCGCTAGGTAGTTTTATGATTTGGGAAAGCCGTGAAGAATTATCAAACAATCGGCAAATTGCAGACAATATTTCTCTAGTTAAAACAGAAGGAAATATGTTTCGATATATTTTAGATGGTCAACAAAGAATGACTTCCTTAATTGTTTCAGTAATAGGGGGGCTAAAGAAAACTGAGAAAAGAAAGAAACCCATGGACTTAAAAGTATATCTTTCGTTAAAAAGTGCTAAACAAGAAAATGAAGAAACAGATTTTGAGAATAAAAAGAAAATTCAATTGTTTTTTACAAAGAATGACATTAAAAAATGGTCAGAGGAAGAAAAAAAATACTTGGTTGAAGTTTCAAAACTTATAGTTTTCGATGATGGAATTTATTCTAAATTTTTCGATTCTGGAGATAAAGAGTTTGCAAAATTATACCAAAACATATACCACAGAATAACTAAATACAAGTTGTCAATAATAACACTGAAAAATATCCCAAAAGAAGAGGTATGCGAACTTTTTACAAGAGTAAACACCCAGGGAAAGAAATTGTCTACTATCGACCTTATCACTGCTTATACCTATGCTGATGACTTCTATTTAAGGGGAGAAACTTATTTAGAAAAACTGTTTGGAGAATCAGGAGAATTAGAACATTTAAACTATGAAGACATTGATGAATTATTGTTTATCAGACTTGTATCTATGATAAAGAGCGAAGCTTGTACAGAATCTGACCTTTTCGAACTTAAGTCAAAAGATTTTAAGGAAAACTGGATTCTAGCTTCTGATTCGTTAAAAGAGGCCATTCTATTTTTAAGGAGTATGAATATCACTTCTCCGAAAATATTGCCGTATAGTCCCATGTTGGTATCTTTAGGGTATTTCTTTTACTTAATTCGAAAAAATAAGACCCCTTTTACAGATGAACTTAAGAGATCTATAATGAACTGGTTTTGGATAAAATCCATTAATGCAGATTATCAGGGAGCAACCAATGAAGAAATAAGAAATGATTGTATTAACTTTAAGAACTATCTAGAACACAAAGTAAGTTTCTCCTTTCTCATTTCAAAGAGGATAGACATAGAAACCTTGATTAATGAAAAGATTAATCTTTCCAGTGGTTTTTGCAAAACAATATTATGCCTTATGGCAAATAATTCCCCCTTTGACTTCACCAACCATAAAGCAATTAACATATATGATGTTCTAGTCGAATATAAAAAAAGCGAGCTTCACCATATATTCCCACAAAGATCCGAAATTGCTCGAAACTATCCGAAAGAACAGATAAATAGCATTTTGAACATTTGCTTTTTGCCTAAGGTGTCTAACGGCTCTATAAGTAATGATAATCCATCACTTTATTTTAATAAAAAAGTCAAAGAAAAGAATACTCAACATTATCTTAGTGACCTCAGAAGCAATTTGATACCTTCAGATGAGGATTCTGCTATTTGGGATGATGATTTTAAGAAATTTTTGCATCAGAGAGCAAGTTTAATGCTAAGCAAAATAAGTGAACTAGTATGAAAGAACCTTATGTAAGTCTGAGTTTTTATTTGAACGACTTTACAAGGATAAAGGAGAAGGTCGAAGGAAAGGTTTAGATGGAATACTTGGATAAACCGGAAGCAAAAGCAAGACATGACCTAATTAATCCTTCATTAGAGAAAGCTGGTTGGACAGTAATACATTCAAGTAAAGCGAATATATATGGTTCAAAGGGAGTGGCTGTCGAATATTTCCATATGGGTAAGGGAGTAGGAGAAGCAGATTATGTTCTATTTGTAAACGGTAAAGCTTGCGGGATAATTGAAGCAAAGAAAGAAGGAGAAACGCTGACTGGAAAAGAAACACAAACAAAAGGGTATGCAGAAGGCTTTCCTGAAGATTATCAACATGTCGAATTGCCCTTACCATTCAGATATGAATCAACAGGTTCAGAAACTAGATTTACTAATTATTGGGATCCAAAACCAAGAAGCAGAGAGATCTTTAATTTTCATAGACCAGAGACACTCGAAGAATGGATTAAAGATGGAAAAAGTACACTGAGACAGAGACTTTCAGTAAAATATGGGATGATTAATAAAAATCTCTGGGAAAAACAAGTCAAAGCAGTAAAAAATGTAGAAGATTCACTTCAAGGAGCAAAACCCAGAGCTCTTATTCAGATGGCAACAGGATCTGGAAAAACATACACTGCAGTAGAATTATGTTATAGACTTATCAAAAATTGTGGTGCTAAAAGAATTCTATTTCTGGTAGATAGAGGCAATCTGGGAAGACAAACAATGCAAGAATTTGAAAATTACATTGCACCTAAAGACGGAAGAAAATTCACAGAGTTGTACAATGTTAATAGATTGCAAACAAACACTATGATGGATTCTGATAAGGTTGTAATCTCAACAATACAAAGAGTATACTCGATGTTGAAAGGAGAAAAATTAGATCCTATTACTGAAGAAAAATCAGGATTTGAAGATGACTTCAACATGGAACCAGTTCCTGTCGAATACAATTCAAAACTACCAATAGAAACTTTTGATTTTATAATTGTAGATGAATGTCATAGATCAATCTACAACCTATGGAAACAAGTTCTCTATTATTTTGATGCATTCTTAATAGGCTTAACAGCAACACCATCCAAAGGAACTATTAGCTTTTTCAATAGCAACTTGGTAATGGAATATCCTCATGAAGACGCAGTAGCAGATCAAGTGAATGTTGATTTTGATGTGTACCCTATATATTCTAAAATTACTCGAGCAGGGTCTAAGATTGCTAAACATGAAACGGTTCAGAAAAGAGATTTGCGTACCAGAAGGAAAAGATGGAATACATTAAATGACGAAATCATATATGAATCAAATGAACTTGATAGAAAGATTGTTGCAGTAGATCAGATACGAAAAATAATAAGACAATTTAAAGATGATGTTAGAACTAAAATCTTCCCAGGAAGAAAACACGTTCCTAAAACATTGATATACGCTAAAACCGATTCTCACGCTGATGATATTGTTCAGATAGTCCGAGAAGAATTTAATGAAGGAAATGAATTCTGTCAAAAAATAACATATAAGACTGAAGGAATAAATCCTGAAGATTTAATAAGTCAATTTAGAAATGAATTCAACCCTAGAATTGCGGTTACTGTAGATATGATTGCAACGGGAACTGACATTAAGCCACTTGAAATAGTATTCTTTATGCGTTCTGTGAAAAGCAGAAACTACTTTGAACAAATGAAAGGCAGGGGAGTTAGGGTAATGAAGAATGATGATTTCAAAGCAGTCACTCCTGACGCAATGGCAAAAGAAAGATTCGTTATTGTTGATGCAGTAAGATTATTAGAAATTGAAGAGCTAAATGAAACAAAGCCAATGGACAAAAAGCCACTTGTGCCATTTGAAAAATTACTTAAGGCTCTAAGATTCGGTAAGCCAAAAAAGGAAATTGTTTCTTCAGTAGCATCAAGACTTTCTCGATTACAAAAGAAACTTACAGATGACCAAGTCAAAGAGATTAAGAAAATCTCGGACGGAAAAGAATTATCTGATTATGCCAATGAATTTGTTCAAGCTATCGATGAAGATAAAGTATACGCTCAAGCTCAAAAGGAGTTTGGAGAAAAAGGCGAATATTTCGAGTATGAACCTAAACAGAAAGAACTTGAAGAAGTTACTGCAAAGAGAATTATTGAAGCTATTAAGCCATTCATTGGTAATGGTAAACTTATGCAAAGACTTCCTGAGTTAAAACAGGAAACAGAACAAATAATTGATGATGTTTCAGTAGATGAAATTGAAGAAGCAGGTTATTCAGTAGTTGCAAAAGATAGAGCAAAATCAATAATAAAATCATTTAGAGAATTTATCGAAGAAAATAAAGATGAATTAACAGCAATTCAAGCATTTTATCATAATGGAAAATTAAGCTGGAATAGTATTAAAGAACTCGCAGATAAAATAAAAACGCCACCATATAACTTGACACCTTCTAAATTATGGCAGGCTTATCATCAAATTGACGATGGAAAGGTACATGGACGATCAATAGGAAAGGTTGCCGACTTTGTATCAATACTCAGATTTGAATTAGGAAAGTCTGGCGAGCTTGAACCGTTTAATGATACAGTAGATAAGAGATTTTCGTCATGGCTATCAAAACAAAGAGCTCTTGGCGTTAGTTTTAATCAAGAACAACTCAATTGGCTTGAAAAAATAAAGAGCCACATATCTGAATCTGTAGAGATAACAGTAGAGGACTTTGATTATTCACCATTTGATGTAATGGGTGGCCTTGGAAAAGCAACAAAGGTATTCGGAAAAGACTTCAACAGAATACTAGAAGAACTGACAGTGGAGTTGAGTGCTTAAAATGAAGAAATCACAAATAGAACTACTTCCAATACCATTAATCGAAGTATTAGATTATGAGCAACCTAATTCGTATATTATAGAGACACCCATAAAAGAAGAAAAAGGACTATTTCCAGTATTGACTGCAAATAAATCTTTTATAAAAGGGTATACTAACGAAACTAAAGGTGTCTATAACGATGTTCCAGTAATTATTTTTGATGATTTTACAGCAGATTACAAATATGTGGATTTTCCATTTAAAGTTAAATCAAGTGCTATGAAATTTCTTACATCAAAAAGTGAAAATGTTAACCTAAAATATGTTTATTACCAAATGGCTTTAGTAAAAGTTAATACTACAACTCACAAAAGGTATTATATTTCATTTTATCAAAATATGAATTTCTTGTTTCCAAAAAACAAAGATGGCAGTTTAAATTTTAAGAAACAGGAAGAGATAGTAGAACAAATTGAAACTCAATTCACTCGTCTTGACGATTCAATAAAATCATTAAAATTTGTAAAAGATAAACTAAAAGTATATAGGAAAAGCGTGTTGAAAGCGGCGTTTACAGGGAATAAATGGGACTGGAAAGAGCTGGGTAATTATAGTGAAGTAGTTGTTGGTTATGTTGGTCCAATAAGCAAAGAATACACTAACGATCCAAATGATATCTCCCTATTAAGTACCAAAAATATTGATATCTCTGGAGTAAATTTAACGAAATTGACTTTCATCAATAAAGATTTTCACAAGAAAAACAAGAAATCACAAGTTTTCCCAGGAGATATTCTTGTGGCAAGGCACGGTGAGAGTGGACTATCTGCAGTTATTCCTGATGATATCAAAGAAGCACATGCGCTAAATGTAATAATAATTAAGAAAAGTAAAACGATATCTTCAAAATATTTGTCTTTTTTACTAAACTCCAAGATTTTGGACAAAATAAATTCATCCAAAACTGGATCTGTTCAGAAAATAATCAATACAAAAGTAATCAAGGACTTAGTAATTCCAGTAGCCTCAGTTAAAGAACAAGAAGAACTAATTGAAAGTATTGAATCTAGTTATTCAATTATTGACAAACTAGAACAAACTGTAGATGCATCATTGGACAAAGCGGAGTTACTCAGAAAATCAATTTTAAAATCTGCATTCGAAGGTAAACTGGTGATTACAAATGACTAAATGGTTCAAAAAGGAAAAGATGGACATAAAAGAAAAGCCCTTTGCAACCAGACCAGTGATATCAAATATAGTTGCTAGTGGAAGATTTCCAAAAGCTATAGACCTAGAAGCAGTCTATAAAACAATTAAATTTGAACAGTCAGAATATGAACCTGAAACATATCCTGCATTACTAGTCAAAGTTATGATAAATGGTGGAAGAAGACACGTAACATTATACAAAAATGGAAAATACATCATAACTGGTGCAAAATCAGAAGAAGAATTAAATCAGATTTATGACAAAATGATAGAAATATTGAAGAAAAATAAATTTTTATGAGAGGTAATAATTATGACCGAATCAAATCAACTTGTAAGTAAATTATGGAATTATTGCAACATACTTAGAGATGATGGATTATCATACGGTGATTATGTCGAGCAATTGACTTTCTTACTCTTCCTTAAGATGGATGATGAGAGAAGCAAGCCACCATTTAACAAAAAATCAGATATTCCTGCAAAGTATAATTGGCAGTCTTTGAAAGGAAAAGATGGTGCTGCACTTGAGGCACATTATATAGAGATTCTAACAACTCTAGGTACACAAGAAGGAATCATTGGAGTAATCTTTAGAAAAGCACAGAATAGAATTCAAGATCCATCAAAACTTAAAAAACTAATAATAGAGCTTATTGATAAAGAAAACTGGTTGAGTTTAGAAGCTGATGTTAAAGGAGATGCTTACGAAGGATTATTGGAAAAGAACGCAGCTGACGTTAAAGGTGGAGCAGGTCAATACTTCACACCCAGACCATTAATTAATGCAATGGTAGAAGTTATGAAACCAAAGCCAGGCATTAAAATTCACGATCCAGCTTGTGGAACAGGAGGATTCTTGTTATCCGCCTACAATTACATTTCCAATCCAAAACATTACCAGCTGAATAGAGACCAAAAACATGATCTTAAACATAAAACATTCAGTGGAAATGAAATAGTTCCGATGGCAGCAAGATTGTGTGTCATGAATCTATACTTGCACGGTGTTAATGGAGAAGATAATCCCATAAGCCCTAATGATTCATTGAAAAGCAATCCCGGAGCAATTTATGAGATGGTGTTAACTAATCCTCCATTTGGTAAACAATCTTCTGAAACAATTATTACCGAAGAAGGAGACACCAAAAAGAAGGATTTAGTCATTGTAAGAGATGATTTCTGGGCTAAGACAGGTAACAAACAATTAAATTTCTTACAACATGTTAGAAGCATATTGAAAATTAATGGAAGAGCTGCAATTGTTTTACCTGACAATGTATTGTTCGAAGGTGGAGCTGGCGAGACAATAAGAAAGAAATTAATGCAGACCTGTGACTTACATACAATAGTCAGACTTCCAACAGGACTATTTTATGCACAAGGAGTAAAAGCTAATGTATTATTCTTCGATAAGAAAGAAGCTTCAGAAAAAGCACAGACATCCAAAGTATGGATTTATGATTTGAGAACAAATGTACACTTCACATTGAAGGAAAATTCAATGAAGATGGATGATTTAAAGGATTTCGTTGAGTGTTATAATCCAGACAATAGATTCGAAAGAAAACAAACCTGGTCGGAAAAGAATCCTGATGGACGATGGAGATGCTATACTTATGGTGAAATTCTCAAGAGGGATAAAACAAATCTAGATATTTTCTGGATAAAAGATGAAAGTTTAGATGATTTGGACAAGCTTCCTTCGCCAGAGGTGATTGCTGCGGAATTAGTGGAAGAACTGGAAAATGCTCTTGAACAATTAAAAGAAACATCTAACGATTTGAGCAAAAATGAGCAAGAAAGAGATTGATCCAGTACTATTTGAAAAATTTCTACAATCATCTAAACAATATGCTAAAGCATCTCAAAAAAATAAACATATAGCACAAGAATGGTTTAAAGTTGCAAATGAAGACATTTCTGTCTCAAAATTATGTTTTGTTAATAAACATTATGCGTCTTCTATTTATCATTTACAACAAGCCTTTGAAAAATTAACCAAATGCTACTATATTTTATCCGGTAGGATGGAACCCGATCAGGCAAGAGATCATAGATTTATTTTGAATCAGTTAAAAAAAGACATAAAGGACGAATACATCAATAGTATATTAGAACTCCTAAAATCAATAAGCGAAAATACAACCAATCTTACCTTAGAAGTAAACTCTTTAGAAATTCTTGAAAAAAATGAAGAACAATTAAGACAGATTGCTGTTTTAGATATTGAGAAATTTTTTAATTTATTTAATGCTCTTGACACAAAACTGTTAAACCCACAGTTTATCCTATCAATTGAAAAAAAGATCAAACAAAGGAAAGTTAAAAAAAGTATAAGACATATTATTTTAAAAATAACCCATTTTAGAACTTCGTATTCTCAAGTTGAAGAGGCAATCAACAAAAAACAAGTTGAGTTGTATGTCCAGATGAGCATTATGAACATAAAACTCCTTTTTTTGAGTTTGACCACTTATGTGCATTTTAACACTCCCAGATATCCTTCAAATAAGGATAGCAATATGAAACACTCAGATTATTCAGAACAACTTGGGATTGTTAAAAAGATAAGTTTATTTCATGAATCTTTTGACAATATTTCAAACCAACTTCAAAAGGACCATTTCTCGAAAGAATGAGTATCACAGAGTTCCTTTCTCTTTAAAGCTATACCAAACTCCATTTCCAATTATCACATGATCTAAAACCCGGATAGATAATAATTTTCCAGCTTCAAACAATATCCGAGTTATTTCGCTATCTTCATCTGATGGCTCTGAATCTCCTGACGGATGATTATGGATCAAAATTACAGAATTTGCACTCTCTTTTATTGCTGATTTAAAGACTTCTCTTGGATGGATAACAAAACTATTTAGAGTTCCAACAGACAAAACTTCATCTTTAATGATATTATTTTTCGTATCTAAGTATAAACAGATGAAATACTCTTTTTTCTCATTGTTATACTCATCGATGAAATAATCATAAACGTCTTTGGCGTTTCTAATTGCTTTTTTATATCCATTACGTATCAATCTATTATACCGTTTACTTAATTCTACTAAACTTAATAATTTCATGACCTTAACAAAATCTTTATACTCTGCTTTTTTCTTGTCACAGATGAGATTAACTAACTCTTTATACCCAGCATCTTCAATTTTATTCAAATTATACCTTTTGAGAATTTTATTGCTAATGTCTAAGACATCATCTTCCTTGTCATTTGCCCAAAAAATAATAGATAATAATTCTGCATCATCGAGTGTATCCACACCTTTTCTTGTAAGCTTAAATCCTGGTCTATTGTAAAAAGGCATCTCTTTTATTTTCATTCAAAATGCTTAAAAAAAGAAGTTAATAAATATTATTAATTTTGAACAGATCCTTGCCCATCAATAAATCCATACATATCAATCAATTTTGCCTTTGTATAAACAACATTTGTTTCTTTAGCTGTTAAGAAATCAAAAGTATACACAGTAAAAGAATCAAAAACACTTTTATTTTCTTCATAAAATGTTTTAATTTTTAACAAAGATCTTTTATTCACAGAATGGACGTTCAAACTCTTCCTAAAATACTGATCAAAAGCAGGGATATTAGCAAAAACACCCAACATGATTTTTGTTACCAAAGTATCACTTGCTCTATTCTCCTTTCCAAGAGCTTCTATTATCTGTTGTTTACAATGTAGCAATAATTTAATATTTTCCCCATCATAACTATCAACATCAATCTCCCACAGTTTCGAAGGTAATTTTGAAATGACAATAATTGAATCTTGATAATTCCTTACACTTTTTTCAAGTAGAAAAGATGAGCCTCTCATCATCCCCCAACTTGCTAAATAGAAACCTAAATGCAAACAACTTACTTCAATATTTTGTTCATTTGCTAACTCAGAAAGCCTCTTCTCTTTGTAAAATGAATAAAAGTGATTATAACAAAAATCGAAAGAAGCGTATCTCTCATCGAGTTTTCTTCCTTTGTTTCTTCCCTTTCCTTCCAAAAATTGATTAATCGACTCTTTGATTTCCATGATTTATTCAAGTAATATGAAAATATAAACATATTGATAATTAATCCTAGTTCATACGAGTTTTTGTTTTAATTCTTTCAATTTATTCTCAAGTAAAAAGTCAGATAAATTAATATCTTCTTCAAATCCACGAGTGCCAAATATTTCGTTATCCATATTAAACCCAAACCCAAAAAACTTATCTGCTTTCTTTTCCCTTTTAGTTTTCACTTTTTCCAAAAGTTCAATCATTTCCTTTTCTGAAAAACATAAAATTAAGGATTTCCAAAATACAGATTTCGATTTTATATTCTTAGTTTGTTGATAAACGGGGTAAAGTCCGAATAGAATATAGTAATCTGCATTTTCTTTTTCATATCTTTCCAAAAAATTATTGAACCATAAATGGTATTTGTACTTAATGTCTTTAATCTTTCCAGATTTTAATTTTTTTGGTTTTTTAACGTATGACCTTGAACTTTTTACTTGAAACCTAAGAAATTTATTGTGTTTACTATTGTGGATAATAAAGTCTATTCCTTTTTGTTGTCTACTTGTTGGAATATAGCAAGAATTGCCTTCAGACTTAGTTAATTTCCTTTGAAGTTGATTTATTACTTCATATTCTGAATAAGGTAATGTAAAGATGCTTTCCATATTTTGTTTGTGCCGTTAATTGCTTATATGCTTTGCTTATGGGCTAGAACTTTTCTAATCCTAGACTTTTGTATTTTTCCTCGATAGCCTTGTCCAATCCAATTATTCAATAAAAACCACAAATTTTTGCTTTTCTCCCCCTAAACACTTCTTGATTTTTGACCTATATTCTTAAAAAGCGAAAAGCTTATATACTTTAGGATATCCTTAGATATCCTATGAGAACAATAAAACTGATTGAGAAGAAACTTGTTTTAAGTGATGATGTGGAGGTTTTCTATGAGAAAATCATCACGTCTTTTGGCAATAGCGCAAAAGTAGATGCTCCAAGGAAATACATAGGCAAAAGAGCTTATGTGATAGTGCTCAAGAAATAAAATGTCTCTTCCTGTCATTGAAACGCCCTCTCAATTGAAAAGATATCTGAATGATTACAGAGGCATATTTACTAAACCGCAATTTAATCATTTTTCTAATCTTATAATCGGAACTATTGTCTCCGATAACAAAACAATTCAGGAAATCAATGATTGCTTTGCTGAAAAAGATCAAAGCAATCTGAACAGGTTTGTGAATTCTTCTGGTTGGGATGAAGAGGAAGTAAATGACCTAAGGATTTCTCAGGCTAAAAAAATGCCTTTGAAAAAAGGCATTATAATCTTAGACCCGACTATGCTCCACAAAACAGGCAAGCATATGGAAAAAGTAAACTATCATTACAGTGGAACTACAAAGCAAAAAGAATTGGGGCATTTGCTTGTTAATTGTTTTTTCACCGATGGAAACCATCGGTTTCCAGTGAAGTCTGATTTTTATTTAAGAAAAGAAGACGCAGATAAAGAACATCCATTTAAAACAGTGAGAGAAATTTGCATAGGACAACTTAGATATGCAAGATTAAAAAATCTTAATTATTGGCTTGTTATGGCAGATGCAGGATTATATGCAGACTTTTTAATTGAAGAGATAAAATATTTGAAAAAGAAATATGTCATCGGAATAAAAATAACAAATAAGATAAGCATGGATAAAGAAAAAAGGATTACGGTAAGTGAGTATCTTAACACTATAACTGATTTGGATTTTACTCGATATATTAGGGGTGAAGATGTCTATCATCTTCACACAAAAGAAGTGTATACAAGGGGTGTTGGAAAAGAAAAGTTGCTCATCTCCTATAAAGACGGTGATGAAGATGTGATAAAGATTTATACTACTAATGTGTTGGATAAGTGCGATGAAGAGATGGTGGAAATTCTCATCCAAAGATGGGAAATTGAAACACTTCATCGCGATGCAAAACAGCACTTAGGGCTGGAAGATTATCAGCTCCGTAAGTTTGGTGGGATACAGAAAGTCGTGCTCGCTGTTCTTGTGGCATATACGCTTCTTGCCCTGTGCATGCATCAAAAAATCCTTGAACCATTGGGAAGAACAATAGAAACAATCGGAGAAGGCTGCAGATTTTTTAGGCTTGTGGCAATAAAAGGATGGAGATGGCTAAAAAGAAAAGCTAGAAACATAGCCAAATTGAAATGGGCAATGAATAATTTTGTATTTGTGAAAAATACAAAAGTCTAGTAATCACTACCTTTTTATATCTCTCTTTCTTTAAAGGAGCATGTATTCCCATTCAAAGATCTCAACCTATGAACAATGCCCGTACAAATACAAACTTTCTTACATTGATAAAATCAAAGTAGATATTCCTACAACGATAGAAGCTTTCATGGGAAGTGTAGTCCATCAAGCTTTAGAACAACTCTACAAAGATAAACAATACAGAAAAAGAATTTCCAAAGCTACTCTTCTTAAGTTTTACAGAGAACTCTGGGAAAGAACATACTCAAGCGATATTCTTATTGTCAAAAACATAAGTGCGCAAAATTACCAAAAAATGGGAGAAAAATACCTTTCTGATTACTATGAAAAATACAAGCCTTTTGAAGAAATAACAATCCTAGGCTTAGAAACACAAGATACTCTAACTTTACCCGATGGAAACAAATATCATGTAAGAATAGACAAATTTGGCTATAAAGATGACATTTACTATGTCTGCGATTACAAAACGAATCTCTCCATGAAGAATCAAGAAGAGGTTGATGCTGACAGGCAATTAGCCATGTATTCTATTTGGGTTAAGGATAAATTCAAAGATGCTAAAAAAGTCATCTTAAAATGGCACATGCTTGCCTTCAACAAAGAAATTACTTCAGAAAGAAATGAAGAGCAACTAGAAAAATTGCAAAAAGAAGTCATTACTCAAATAAAAGAAATAGAAACTGCCAAAGCTTTTCCTACAAAAGTCTCGTATTTATGCAATTATTGTGTCTATAAAGGAATATGTCCGAGCTTTAAGCATGAAGTTACACTCAAGCAAAAAACCTTGCAAGAATTCAAGCAGGATGATGGCGTTAAGTTAGTGGATGCATTTTCAGATGTTAAAAATAAAGTATCTGCTTTAGAGGAAAAGAAAGAAGAACTCAGAGAAGAGCTCATCAATTACGCTTTACAATTTAAGATTGATGTTGTTTATGGAAGCAATCAAAAAGCTTCTGTAAAAGAATTTGAGAAGATTGTCTTGCCAGAAGAGAAAACACAATTTATTCAACTCCTAAAAGATAAAGGAATCTATGAAGATTACTCTATGATTAATTATAGTAGATTAAACAGCAAAATTATCAAGGGAGATTTAAAAGAGATTAAAGAGCAAGTGAAGATAGAGAAGGATTTTAGAGTTTCTTTGAGTAAGAAAAAGGGTTAAGGCAGAAAACAGTTTAATACTAGCACCTAACGGGATTAGTGGGGGGAAGATGAGCTCCATAAAAAACAAAAAAGACGCCGAGAAAATTGTTAGGGATAAGATTAAAAGAATTGTTTCTTTGGGAGAAAACATCGATATGAACAGTCTTAAGGAGAAAGTTGATGAAACATTACAAAAAAATACTGAATCAGTTCAAAAAGTTATGAAAGATACAATATTAGCAAGAGGGTCTATTATTGAAACAGCCATACATATGGAAAACATTCTTAACGAAATTTTTCTTCAGTATTATGATCCAATTGAATTCGATAATTTTAAAGATGATTTCTTATTTAAAACTCTTGGATTTTCTCAAAAAAAGGATATTCTTAACAGGATTATAAAAAGAGAAAACTTAAAAGAAAAGGATATTGTGTCTAACAAATTTGGAGCCAATTTTAATGAAATTATTGAGATTAGAAATATTTATGCACATTATCCTGAAGATGTTTTTAATGACGCTTTCTATATAGAAACATCCCACAACCAATTTAAATCTATGAAAGAATTAAATGAAAAATTTAATAGCTTGATCAAATCTGTTTTTGAAGAACTAACTAAAATCACTACTTACATTGTTACTCAAAAGTTAGGGGAAGATTAGGGAATGGAAGTTCAACAACTTATTAAAGAATTGAAATTTTGGCGAAGAAAATATAGATAATTCTGTAAAAGTTCTAGCCCACAGCTAAATCTCTTTAATTCTTCCTAAGCAAAGCATTATTCTTATCTTTAAAATTCCCGTTAGCAATCACAATTAAATCTACTAACGTACCTATTCCTAAAAATCCCAAAGTAAAAAGCCATAACACTCCACTTCCCACTCTTCCAGCATAAAACCTATGGATTCCAGCAATACCAAAGAATCCTAGAATAGAAAATATTAAAGCAGTTGTCCTGCTTTTATCGGAAATAGTTTCTTTGACCATTCTCTCATTAAGAAATCAAAGTTTAAAAGAGTTTCTCTAGTCGCTCCTAACCAAGAAGTTATTTCTTTTTATAAATGACACTTCTTTTGTCTAAGACTTGGACTTTCAATACCTTATTTTGAAAATCTACATCTATCAAAGCTCTATAGGTCCCAATTCTAAATTTGTAGTAATCCTGGCCTTCAAGATGTTCTAAATAATGAAAAGGATCCTCACATTGTAATTTTTGTAAGACTTTTTCTAATGCGTTCTTCTATAAATTTATCCTGTTTCTTTAAGAAAGATTGAACATCTAGAGAAATATATACTTCCCACATAAGTATCACAATTTTGTATATTTAACTAAAGGAGTTTTTCGAGCCTTACTAAGTCTTTTCTTTGCATTTTCAGTTAATACTCCTTCTTCACTAAGAATATGCTTGATAAGAGAAATATCTCTTTTTAAGAGTACGATATCTTCATGCATGTGTTTTATCTCAGATTCTATCATAAGAAATAGACGGAATTTATCCTTATATACTCTTCTGTAACAATTCTAGCCCACAGCTAAATCACAATCTTTATATATCAGTTCTCCTAAATTAACAACTTGTTAATATTGAAGAACAATGAAAAAAGGCTTAAGTGAAAAGGAACTTGCATTCATCTCAAAATTAGAGCTCAAAAATCAATACTTCTTTACAAGAAATGATATTCAAAGTAATTTCACAAGCATAAATGAGATGAATGTATACATCCATAGGCTGAAAAATAAAGGGCGTATTCTAAAACTAAACAAAGCAAAATACTTCCTTATACCCATTAAAGCAATTAACGCTAAATGGTCAGAACACCCCTTTATACTGATAGATGAAATACTCAATAAAGACTACTGCATTGTAGGGAAAGCAGCAGCAAAGTACTGGAACCTTATTGATCAAATCCCCTTTACGTATGAAGTATACAACACTAAAAGACATGAAATTTTTACAATATTTCATATAAAAATCAATTTCAAAAAAAGAAGAAAGCAACATATCCCAAAAGGAGTTAAGAAAACAATTCAAGGCCACTCCTTTATGATTGCTTCTAAGGAAGAGAGTAAACAATGGATATAACTTTAAATGAATTAAAAATTATTTCCGATGAAAAAGGATTTAACATCCAGTTTATCGAAAAAGATTATCTTATAACCCAACTCCTTTTCTTAATAAAAGATGTCCCTAATATCTATTTTAAGGGGGGCACAGCATTAAACAAACTATTCCTTAATCAGGCAAGGCTTTCAGAAGATGTAGACTTTACTTTAACCGGAAATTTAGAAAAAGTAGAACAAGAGATTAAAAATAAACTAAAAGGAACTTTCTTCGATAAGATTACCTATGACAAAAAAGTAGATCAATTTACAAGGCTTATTATCCATTATAAGTTATTCCATGATAATGGAACTATTTTCATTGATCTTAATGAACGGGCAAAACTCTTAGAAAAACCAGAAACACACGAAATCAAACACTTTTACTCTAATGTTATTCCTTCATTTTCACTAAACACACTAAGCAAAAACGAGATGATAGCTGAAAAAATGGCAGCTACCATCGGAAGAAATATGCCAAGAGACCATTTTGACCTCTACAAAGTAATTTCTTATAATCATCCAATAGACTTAGACCTTGTAAAAAAGAAGTGCGAGCTTTCAGGTGATGAATACAATATCCTAAAAATGTTTAATAAGGCAAAAACACTAAAGAACAGGTGGGATAAAGACCTAGCCCCTTTAGTAAGAGAAACCATTACCTTTCAAGAAGTAATGCAAATATTAGCTAAGTATTTTAAGTTAAAAGAGCACAAAGATTTCGCTAAAATGCTAAAAAAAGCCCATGACCCTACAAAGAAGTATAAGCTAAAACCGAAAGATGCAAAACAAGCTCTCAAAAAAAACAAGAGAATGGGAGTAGTTCTTAAAATTTAACTGTGGGCTAGAACTTTTACAAAGAAGTTTATATGAAGATTCAAAATTTCTTTTATAAGGTCAATTCTTTCTTGCAAATCAACTAAATGCATTTGGACGCGTACCTTCATAAGGATATGCTCCAGCTTGATCCGGATCTTTAGAAAGCCTTCCAGTAGTTCGATCAAAATATCCTTCCACAAGATTGGGATCAATACTTGATTTTCCGAGGTTTACTTCACATGCCAGCATGGAACCCAGTGCTTCGATAACAGGCCAGCGTAATTCCATAGTAACTCTATTCAGAATTTGTCCTTCGATCCCAGATCTGACTTGAAGAGACATGTCATACAATGTTCTGTGAAGACCGAGATTAATGGGTTGAGTTCCCAGCAAGTGATCGTCATAAAACACTTTGATTGTTCCTGGAAGACACTTTACATAGAATTTGTCTATTAAGCCATAGTAAGTTGTTGATCCGTCATTAATAACAAATCTTTCTTGAGCTAGCCTACGGGCCCAGCGTCTGTAATAGTCTTCTTTCTCAGATTCTGAAAGCGTAATGTTTCTTCTAATCTGGGCTGCTCTTTCTCGTTCTTGCTGATACGGGGAAGGTTTTTGCGTTTCTGCCTTTCTTTTTCTCAGTAAATCGGAAAGATCTGCCATCTGTTTAGGAAGAGAACAGAATATAAAAATGCTTTGAAATTTTAGGAAACATAAGTACGATAAATGTTCTAGCCCACAGCTAAGACTTTTCCAATCTTTAACCCATAGTTTTATAATTCCTAAAAACAATACTTAAGGAACATGGACAAAAATACTGCTCTAATAGTCTTTGAGAATAGAAAGATTATAAGAACCTGGAACAATAATAAGTGGTACTTTTCTGTTGTTGATATCCTAACTGCTTTGACAGACAGCCCAACACCTAGGCAATATTGGGCAAAGTAAAAGAAAGGGAGTTTACAGCACTGCACCTGTCCCCAATTTGGGTACAACTCAAACCAGGAAGTAGGGTAGTTACAGCAGAGAATTGCCTAAGAGAGACCTGAAAAAGAGAAACCAAAAAGGCTAAAGAATAGGCTGTAACAATCCTAACTAAGGCTACACAAAAACTCTTATGACTTTGCCTTATACAATCGAGATGAAATCAAAGATTTCTAGCGAAGGATTCGAATCGTACGATAAAATCGTACAACTGAAATTGATTCTAGCAAAGCGAATACAACAACAGAGATAAGTGGTCAGATGCTCTCTGAGAGAAAAATGAGCAATAACTCCAAAAACAGAAGCAATCACTCCAAAAACAGAAGCATTTATAAATCCTGACCAATAAGTATACATAAAATGAAACCAGAAGAGAAGATTTACAGAGCATATTTTGAAAGTAAGAAAAACACCTTATACTTCAACGAGATAAAGGAATTATCAAAACTATCAGACAGCTCTTTAGCAAACACAGTAAGCAAACTCGTAAAAAACACTATGTTGACACAAGAAAAAACCAAATCAAACACGTTCTATAAAATGAATAACAAAAAGCTCTTTGCTTTAAAGTTCTCAGAAATTGCAATACAAAAATTTAATGAGTTAAATATAGGAATAAAGAATCCACTAAGAAACTTCTTAAAAGATATTCCAAAAGAAATTTACACGCTAGTCTTATTTGGTTCAGCATCAAGAAAAGAAGAGCAGAAAGGAAGCGATATAGATATTTTAGTAATAACAAATAAAAAAATAGACTTATCAACAAACAAAAAAGAAGCAGAAATAACATCTAAACATTCGCTATCTCTATTTCAGGCAACAAGTGAGCAATTTATGCAAAACAAAGATGATGTCATCATACAAGCAAGAAAGACAGGTTTTCCGATTTACAAAGAGCAAAACTTTTATGAGGTCATTTTAGATGGATATTGACAGATTATTCTCAGATAAAGAATATGTAGAGAACGAGATAAAATTCTTTATAACTAAAAAACACATAAAGAAAATCAATACCAACACAGAATTAGTAAACGCTCACCTCAAAAAAGCAAGGCATAACCTTGAATTTTACAACTTAAACAAAGAGCATGAAAAATTCAATGATTGGCTTATTGTAACCCTATACTACTCCCTGTATCATATTGCTCTAGCGCTCATCACAAACAAGAAGTATGCATCAAAAAACCACTATGCAACAATCATTATTTTAATAAAAGAATATGCAATAACAAAAGATGAAGCAAGATTGTTAAATGAACTTTCTATAAGCAAAGAAGACGCAGAACTCTACACAAGCCTTAAGGGAGATAGGCACGATGCAAGTTATGCAACAAACATTAAATTTACTCAAGAAACAATCAAGGAGTATGAAGAAAAGATTTTAGATTTTGTCAATAAATCAGAAGAATTACTGCAAAACTAAAGTAATAAAACTATTTGTAATAATTCTAGCCCACAGCTAAACGAAACTCTTATAGTGTATTGACTTGCACAATAAAATGAAATCAAAGCGCTCTAGCGAAGGATTCGAACCGTACGATAAAATCGTACAACTGAAATTATCAGCAAGGGAGGGTACAAATTGTACACACCCTCCCATCTCTAAGCTGTTTTATATTTGATTTTAATCAAACTTTTGAGTTCCTCTTTACATTTCTGTAACTATTCTAGCTCACAGCTAAGGTTCTCTTTAGAAAGATTTATATATGTTATTATTTAAGTAACAATCATTACTAAAATGATATCAATACTCAAACCAGGACATGCTAAAATCATGCATCTTTTTTATCTAGATAAAACAGCAAAGCTTCATGTAAGGGAAATAGCACGAAGAACTAAACTCCATCTTCCAAGTACTTCTTCTTTTCTCAAAGAGCTAGAAAAAGATTCCATCCTCAAGTCAGAAAAAGACGGAAATCAAAAGAAATTCTCCTTAAAATACAGCAACAAAACATATCTCATGTTCCAGTTTTTCGACCTTCAAAGAAGTAACACTATTACAAACATAAGGAAGAACGCAATAAGCTTTTTTCTTGATCACCTAAAAGAACAACCTATTATCGCGCTACTCTTCGGCTCAACTGCAAAGAATACTTATCAAGAACACTCAGATATTGATCTATTAATTATAGTAAACAAAGAAATAAATACGCAAGAAGCAGAAAAATATGCAGATGCACAAACTGCAATCAAGATAAATTGCATCCAAATAACGATAAAAGAGTTCAAAGACGAACTAAAACTAAAAAAGGATAATGTTATACAGTCAGCAATTGCAACGGGCTATCCTATAAAAAACAATCTAGAATACTACAAACTTTGCTATGAAAGAGTATAATCTAAACACACTGTTAGTAAACACTCCTCTTTTAGGGAGGGTCTCTGTAAAAATTCTAGCCCACAACCACAATTTTCCCAAGTTTTTCGGTAGTTTTATATAACCTATAATAGTATTGTAGTTACAGGTAAAAAAATGGAAAAAGTCTACGAATACACAGTTCTTGTTGAACAAGATGAAGATGGCATCTACGTAGGTAAAGTTCCAGATATTCCTGGATGCTATACTCAAGGAAAAACCGTTAAGCAAGTCATGCAAAGGATTAAAGAAGCAATTGAAGTATGCTTAGAAGCAGATTCTGGTAATTATGAACCCTTAAAGTTTATAGAATTGCAACAGATTAAAGTAAAAGTTGCACAGTAATTCTAATTTTTATTTTAAATTATATAATTTAGGCGAGTATTTATAAATAATGCATTCTATTTTTTTAGTATGGGTAAACTTCCATTAATCTCAGGAAAAGAAATGTGTAAGCTTGTTGAAAAATTAGGCTTTCAGAAGATGCATCAAAAAGGAAGTCATGTAAGATACAAACATCCTGATGGAAGAATGACAGTAGTTCCCGTGCATGGAAATGAAGATCTTGGGAAGGGTCTTTTAAGGGAGATTCTAAATCAGATTAAAGTAAGCAGAGAAGAATACGAAAAACTTAGGAAATAACTCTCTATAATTTTTCTAGCCCACAGCTTAAGTCTTTCTTCAAACTACTAAATATGAAGAATTCTTGCAACTTCATCATACATCTCATTCTTCATAGGATCTGCCCATCGATGATAGGCTTGCCTTAAGAGCTCGGGATGCATTTCTTTAGGAACACTCACTCGATGTCCTCTTGATTTCAAAGCAGTCAAATAATGATGCACAACAAGAGCATGAGGGTTAATAGCTTCACCTTCTTTGTTCACAATAGATTCCATGTATTCTCCTTCGAAATCGAGCACTAGCCAAGGACAACATGCACCTTGTATGTCTGCACTTGGTGGTGTGATTCTAATTGGGATATCTTCATCCAAAATTCTTGGAATTTCTGGTGTAAAAAAAATATTAATTGCTTGAGATAGATATGTTTCCATGTTTATATCTCCTTGCGTAGCTCTCTTGAACCTCGAAGTATACCTGTTGATTCTTTCAATGAACATCTGCCTTTTCCAATCATCAAAGAAAGCGAGATATCGTCCTGGATTGAAATTAGGATTCTTCCCTAGCATAAACTGTACTGATGTTGGGATATGGGGCTTAAGTGTTGGAAAAAGGGATGTGGCTTTCTTTTTTAATCTTTTTGCATAAACATCACTGACAATCGCCCTCTCACTTTCGCTTAAATGTTCCTGAGATAGACTGAAATTCGAATTATTTTTTAAATCATATTCACCTACAATAGAATTTGCTTGCTCAACAAATTTCAGGAGTTGTAGTGGTTTAAAAGTGTTAGGTAAGTGCCTAGCATATCCATTCCCCCTAAGGAATGTTATACATTTTTCAAGTCTAACCTCTTCAGGCCACCATGCAATACACCTCGGATGGGCAAGCAAGAAAGCAGCATCAGGCATAGGAATTGCAGCTAAGATATCGAGGCGAAGTTTTGGGCTGAGTTCTTGGATAATACTTTCAAGAATTCCTGATCTAGGGTCTCCAGTTTCTATTTGCCTTCTCAATGCTTCTTGCGATTTAACAATTGATTCAAGCGTTCCGATTTGATTGTCCAAAGTACCAGAAGCACTATTATTTTGTGAGTTTTTCATTATCCTGATAAAGGCCAAATAGAGCCTTCTCCATATTTTATATCCATTCGATGCAATTTTCCATCTGCTAGGGGACATCTATTGCCAGGGAAAAAGCGTTCGATCAAGCCTCTGCTATCATGTAAAGGACATCCTTGATTTTTCAATGTATCTCCACTAAGCCATTGCCATCCCAGAAAAGTTCTTTTATATGCTTGATTAGGAATTAAACATATTAAACTCGTGCTCTCGCCATCATCGAAAATTTGCACACATCTCTGAGGAGAAGGAACTTTCGCATTTTGATATACACAATTTGCTACACCTGAATATTTTGGTCTAGTTGTTCTGATCTTGCTTGATATTTCATTTTCAGTTGTTCTGATCTTGCTTGATATTTCATTTTCAGGCACAGGAGAAGCATGAATCCTTTTCAGGCTTTCAACTAAGCCTTGCATTATTTTATTATTCGTACTTGCTGCTGCTAATTGTTTTTCTAGAGTTTTGCTAACCTTTCCAACTCCGCTTCCAATACGTTCAAGTGCCTGTCCTTTCCTCTCTTCAATATAATTTCTTTGCTGAGTCAATCCCAAATATTCTTCAGCAACTTCTCCTAGCTGGGAGTTCAATCCACCTAACTGTTCGGTAATACCTTCCAAGCCTGCTCTTACAGCTCTTGTATAACCTTCTCTTGCATCTATTTCTCGATGTTTTACTTCAAAATACTCTCTTGCTATGCCTCTTGCGCCTTCAACAAGATTCATCGTAAACTCATTAATAAGATCTTTTTTCCTATGGTGCTGTTGTTCAGCCTTCAATAACTCAACCGTAACTTGCAAAGCAACCATAAGCTCTTCATATGTAACTCTGGGATCATCTAAGACAACACTGCTTCTAATTTCAACAGCCCTTCTAAGAGAATCTGGCAGAACTTCTAGCATCCCTCTTAGGCGTTGCTCAAGGATTGGATACATGATTGGGATATAACATCTGAATTTAAATACTTTTCTTTTTTAACCACTATACAAGGATAATAAAAATCGTAATACAATTTCTGTAAAAGTTCTAGCCAACAGCTAAAACTCAGTTCTTCAAACTAATCTTAGCTAAAACTCTTTCATGCATCCTTCTCAAAAAGGCCATCTTCTCTTCTATCTTCAAAACATCAGTCTGTCCTTCTAACACCAAATTAAAAGCAAAAGGACTAGGAACTACAGTAGTAATCTCTTTAATCACAATTTCTTTCTTCTCAATGCGTCCCATCACCCAAGTAGCATGTTCAACATCCATTAAATCTTCTAAAACCTCTCTCCTAGCTTCTCTCAAAATAAAGAAGTTCTCATCAATCCTTCGAACAGAAGTCATTAAGATCATACTACTCACTTGCTGTCTTCCCACAGCTTTTTTCTTTCCCTTATAATTACGCAAAATCATTAAAGCTCGTGTTGCACAATGTCTAAACCTTCGCTTCAATATCTCACTGGATTCAATCGCTCTTTTCGCAGCCTCCCTCATTTCACTACTCTTCACTAAGCCAAGAGCCTTCACAACCTGCATTTCTTTCTCACTGCTCAAATAAAACCCATTATCACTTATCCCAAGTTCAACATCCCTATGATGTATTTTTCCTAAAACATAACCTAGAACTCTACTCAAGACATCATTCACGCGTCTTCCATATAAACTATGAAACACAATATACAACTTCTCTCCATCCCGATAGTACTCAATTAATATCTTCTTATCATTTGGGATCTCTTTAACATACGTATACTGCTGAAAAAAGTACGCATACAACGCTTCACAACTATTCTCATCTACGTGCAAATACTCCCGAATAAATGCTTTAATCTTCTCTTCATTATGTCCTTCCTTAAACCTCTCCTCCATAAATCTCCGAAACTTTCCAATCTCAATCCCTAAGTCAAAGCTTAAAGGCAACATCTCACTAAACCAGGAAGGAATCGTAGGAGGTCTTTGTACTGATGAATTCACTTGTGCAACCATCCCACGAGCAAACAAAAACTCATACTTACTACCACCCAAAACAAAAACATCCCCTCGCTTCAATCTTTCTAAGAAACCTTCATCAATATGCCCTATAGTTTGACTTCCAACTTTCACAGTAATGAAGCTCTCATCAGGAATAGTCCCAATATTCGTCATATGGATAATCCTAGTCATCTTTCCTTTCTTCCCAATCATTCCCGTTTCTTTATCATACCAGATTTTAGCATAGACATGTCTCTCTTCTAAATCAATAAACTCTCCACTTAAGTACGCAAGAACTTCTAACAAATCACTCTTCCCTAAATTTCTATAGCAATAGCTTTTCTTAATCATTTTCAACATATCATCAATATGCATCTGCTCAGAAACCACTATTCCCACAATTTGTTGCGCAAGTACATCTAAACAGAGTTCTGGAATATGGATCCTATCTATTTTCCTTTCTAAAACATTCTTCAACATCACAGAACACTCAACTAAATCATCTCTATCCAAAACTATAATCCTAGCTTTGACAGTATCATGCAACCTATGACCTGATCGACCAAATCTCTGGATAGCTCTTGAAATACTCTTAGGGCTTCCAAGTAAAATAACTAAGTCAATATACCCAATATCAATCCCAAGTTCAAGAGAAGTACTCGAAACAACGACTTTCAATTTCCCCTCTCTCATCCGTTTCTCTAAATCAAATCTAGCTTCTTTTCCTAAGCTTCCATGATGTGCTCCAATGTCCTCTGTATATTTTTTAGGATACTTCTCTTTGAGGTGATGCACAACTCTTTCTGTAGCACTTCGAGTATTTGTAAAGATCAACGTAGTAGTATGCTCTTGTATCAACTTATCAAGCAAACTATACAGCTCTTTCTGCATAGTTTCATATTCTACATTAATCAAATCCTTGACAGGACTAATAACTTTGACATCCATCTTCTTAGTAACATCTACTTGCGCAATAAGACAATCTCTCTCACTTCCTACGAGAAACTCCGCAATTTCCTTTATAGGCTCAACCGTAGCTCCTAAGCCAATTCTAACAATCTCTTTTGTACAAGAGTGCTGTAATCTTTCCAAGCTTAAGCTTAAATGCACACCCCTCTTGTTATCAGCCAAAGCATGCAATTCATCTACAATAACATATTGTACCTCCGTCAAAACCTCTTTAAACTTATAACTAGCTAAAGCTAATGCCAAAGATTCAGGTGTAGTAATCAAGATATGTGGAGCTTTTGTTAACATCTTTTGCTTCTCAGAAGCAGTCGTATCTCCAGTTCGTACTCCTACGCGAATATCAAAATCAAACTTGCTCTTCTTTGCTATAGCATTCATCTCTTCAAGAGGCTCCTCTAAATTTTTTTGGATGTCATTATTGAGTGCCTTTAAGGGAGACAAATAGACACAATAGCATTTATTTTCAAGTAATCCATGTTCGGACAATAACATCAGTTCATTCAAGATACTCAAGAATCCTGTTAACGTTTTACCACTTCCCGTTGCAGCACTCACAAGAATATTCTTCTTATAATGAATCGGAAGTACAGCATACTGCTGAGGTTCACTAAAACCCTTAAATTTGCCACTAAACCATTCTTTTACAATAGGATGCAATACTTTGTAGATCTCTTCATTTCCAAAGGATTTCTCTTGTAAAGTAATCATATACTAAAATCAAGCAAATACTATAAAAGACTTACGAGAACAACATCATAAGACTACGTAGGTTTCTATATCTTAAACAACGCATGAAACCTACCTTCTAAAAGAAATCTTTAAGCTCTTTCCTTTCCTTCTGCTTCACAACGGCTTCTTCCCAGCCACACTTCTCTTCCTTCATGATTCTAAGAATTTTCAGCTCTTTTTCCATTTTCTAATAACTTTTTCATATCTTGCTTTATAAAGACTCCTAACTTTTATCATACAACTTTTTTAATAGTTTTTAGCATCTATATGTTGCAAAGAGACATCACTTAAGAATTAGAAAACCAAGTAACTGTAAAAAAAGAAAAAAAGAAAATTCATTTCTTCTTCTTAGACTTCTTCCTACCGCCTCGGGCCATCTTTGCCTTGTAAGCACCAGCAGGAATCATGTCGCCTTTAAGGTAATACAAATAACCTTTCTCTCTCTTTTCAGGTTTAGACAATTTTACTCCAGCCATAATAACACCTCCCTTTTGGGAATTTAGAGGTATAGAACTATTTAAAACTTTCTATCGTCGACAAAACAAAATTTGCTGAGCATAATAAAAAAATAGAAAATGAATTGCGGTATAACGCAAAACAATAATCTTCTTAAAGGATAACTCTATTTTTGTAGTTGTGGTGAAGCTTTCAGAACGCACAACAAAATTACTCAAAGAAGATATTCTCTCTATCCTCTATGAACGCCCATTAATTGCTCTCTCTACGTATAAGATCTCTCGAGAATTACGTCGAGATAATGAGTTTACAAAAATACTTCTCTTAGAGATGCAAAAAGAAGGTTTTATCGAGGAGGTCAAGAAGGGAGTGTATGGAGAGTACGTAGCGAGAAGAAAATGGAAAATTCCTAGTACTATCTTAAAAGCGATGCAGGAAAGATAACTCTCATTTTTGCCCCTTAACATAACCCAAAGATACTATCCTAAAATCTCAAATCCCCCTAGCATAAAGACAATCTCCTAAGTACTTAGTTTCTCACCCTAAAAAATAAAATTATCTTAGATATCCTGTTCTTCCCGTATTCTAATAAGAACTCTCATTTTTTCCTATAAACAAACACATAAACACTCTTTCTAAACAAACAAACGTTTAAATATTTTCTCACAAACACTAAACAAACGCATGGAATCACGTATATTCGAAGAGAAGGTCAAGGATGCTTTTTCTAATGCCAAAAAAGACATAAACGACATAAAAAACGACTTAAATACGTTAAAAGAGGAATTTATGCGTTTTAAACGCGAAATAAACCAAATTTTATCCCAAATTAATGAAATAAGCCAAAAAAATGAAGAAAAACCTGCCGAGATACCCCCCTTGATTTCCTTTGCAAACAAACAAACAAACAAACAAACAAACAAACAAACGCTAAACAAACACATAACGACCTTTCAAGAGGTAGATGACGTCTTTAAGAAGCTCACAAAGCGAGAATTCCTCATTTTTCTCACTATTTACCAATTAGAAGAGGACAAAGGCAGACCTATTACCTATGAAGAACTAGGAGTCCATATTAACCTCTCGCCGAATGGAATTCGATTCTATATCCACAGTTTACTCTCTAAAAACGCCCCCCTAGAGAAGGTAAAGCTCAATAATAAGCTCGTAATCCTCACTATCCCTCAGAATTTCCGTGAATTGCAGCTTAAAACCAAGCTCACAAGCATGTATATGCAGATAGATTCTCAACAAACAAAATTAAGTGATCTCTAAAGCTCTATTTTTCTTCAATTTCTAACTCTTTTGAACTCTCACTTTTTGCTAAAAGAGCCTTTTTTGTCCTCTGATCGATGTAGAAAACCTTTCTTTTGGTCAGCGTATTCATCTTTTCCTCAATTTTAAAGCCAGATTTTTTAATATCGTTAATATGTCTTCTCGTGGTTATAACACTCACTTCTAGCTTCTTAGCTATCTCGCTATACTCCAAGGGCATCTGCGCTTCTAACAAACACAAGATTACTCTTTTTTCTTTCGGAGTGATCTTATCACTGAGCGATTGAACGTTCATGAACGATTGATTTGAACGCGATTGATCACGATTGAATGATTGAATGCTTGAACGTTCAATCGTCGCTGATCCTCGTAAATGATGTTCAACAGCAAGAATTCTCCTCTCAAGCTCTTCAATTCTAGAATCGTGCGTTTTTTTATGGTGATCAAGATGAGAAATCCATCCACCAATCTTATCTATATCTTTTTTTACTCGAGAAAATGACTCACTCACTCGTTTATGCATCTCTTCTAATTCAGCATCATCTCTTTTTTTCCCAAAAAATAAAAACCCCATTAATCTTCTTGAAATTCTTGTGTTATTAAACTTTTTGCTTACAATGTTGTGTTGCATAACTAGAGATATGCTGCATAACTCTCGCTATTTTCGAATGAAAATAGCTTAAGCAATGCTTGTTATTTTGTGGTATGCCCAGAATTTCAACTTAGCTTCATGATACATGTTCCTTTTCTTTGTGCTTCTGACAGATTCACCAAAGATTCTCTTCACAGAAGAGAAGATTCCTTCAGTACAGAGCCACCGTAATCCATATCCAGTCTCTTTAACCCTTGCTCATGCCCTAATTGCTTATACTCTTCAACCTTCTGTTTTCGTGTCATGCTTCCTTTAGATTTCGTGCTAGCGTTTTTCCTTATCTTGATTATGGGATCAATCCCAAGGTGATGGCAGAGATTGAACATACTTCTTGTATCATAAAAGCCATCAGCAAGAAGCTTCTTGATGCGCTTCTTGTTCTTGCGCGCCATGCCTCTTGCTGATTTCTTCTCATCAAGGTCTTCATTGCCTATGCGTACATCCACAATATTTCCTTTTGTGTCTCCTAAGACAACTACCTTGATCCATCCTCTTTTTACATTCCATTTATGCCTCATCCAATCACCTCGGTTGCTTACCTTTATCCCAGATGCATCTACTCCTGTAATGCTCTCTGTTTGCGTTGCAAACTTTAGCTCCAATTGATTAACTCTTCGGGAAATCTGGGGATAAGAGATAACGGGAAACTGATTGAACTTGCGAGAGAGAGCATGAAATACTCCCTCTACTGCTCGATAATCAAATGCCTTTGCATGCAGCATTGCAGCAAACTCAATAAGGGACGTAGGGTATTGATAAGGAGAACCTTCTTTCTTAGCATTCATGGCTCTGGTTTCATCAAGCCAAGTATCAAGAAACCGAGGATTAATGTAGAATTCACCTCTCTTTACCAATTTCTGGTTATAGGTTTTCCAATCTCTCTTATCTGTATATCTTTTTTTCTTCATTTGGGGTTTCTCCTACCCCCAAATGAACTTCTAAAAAGAGCTAGGATTTAAGAGTTATGCAACACAGCTGCTTACAAAAAACTCAGTTTTATAACTTTTTCCCTCTTTCCAATGAAATGTTTAAAAGTAAAACCCTGATTATAGGAATAAAAACAAACGTAGGAAAATCTGCAATTGTGATGCTTGCTGATTCTCAAGTAACAGATAACACTCAAAAGGGCTTAGAGATAAAACATCTTAAGTATAACAAAATTGAAACAGGTCTCACTTGGGCAATGGCTGATTCAGGAAGTATCAATGGAGATATCTCTTATTTTTATCTATCTTTGAGAGAGAATCCAGAGAGAGCAAAAAGACAGATAAGACAAGCTATTCGATCAGGAAAATACTCGCAAATTCTTGCGCTTAATACAGAGGTTGCAAGAAAACTTTCAACAGGAGATACACACGAGTTTATGCTAGCAACACAATATCCTCAGCTTACATTGATGCAGATAGATGCCTTCGGACATGCAACGGAAGCAGAAACAAATTATCTCTTAGTAGGAAGCGCTTCAGAAAAAGCAAAAGAATACCTCGAAGCACAATTAACAGGAACTTCAGTAAAGTCTTATGAACTAACCTTAGAAAGAGCCCTAAGACTGGGGTATGAAACTGTAGCTTGCGTATCTGGCAAAGACTTGAATTTAAGTGGGCCTCCAAGCATCGTAGTAGTGACTCAAAAAAGAGTGAAGGATTTTACTCAACAACACTGGAGTGCAATTGCAGCTGCTGAAAAGAAATCCTTAGAAGCAATCATTCGAGAAATTAATAAATAAAATATTTAATCATCGCTTAAAAGTTTTAGTTGCCATATCTTTAAATATTTTCGCTCTTTTTTACGCAGATGTCAAAAACAATAAGTATGCAAGGAAGAAAAACCATTGAGCTCCATCTCAAAGGAATGATTTTCAATTATGTAGATGCAACTCTTAGTGAACCAAGACCAGGATATTTAACAAAAGAGCAAGCACTAGAACACTTAGCTGAATGTGATCGAGAAGGAGTATTCACTTTTAATGGGGAGAAAGCAAAAGTGCACTCATTCTACTATGAAGATGCAAACAACTCCTATGCACAATCATTAACACTCTCTCAATATCGAGCGTTAGAAATGCCAAATACCATTCAAAGAAGATGGGAAATTACAGAAATAGAAAAAGTTAATTAGTTTAAGCGATGATTAAAGGTTTTAGTTTCCTATATCGAATTTTTTTTGCTCTTGTTTTTCCTTCTGAGCCCTCTCCTCCAAAAGCTTCCATTCTTCATCATTATATTTTTCTCTAAATTTCTTAAAAGCAAGCATCATCATCGTAGAAGGACCATCAAGTTTCTCCTCGACATATGCTTCAAAATCTTCTTTATCGTTGGGAGCATAATAATGACATTCTCTGCATAGTGTAACAAGGTTCTCTTCCGAGTTATTTCCTCCAAAGACAGCAGGAGTAATGTGATGAATATCTAGGTTTCTTCCAGTTTCGTCTATACTTTCACATTTTTGGCATTTATTTTTGTCTCTGGAAAGAATTCTCTTTCTAATCTTGTTGGGAAGGCTTTTTTTGTTCATTTTGGTCCTTCAATTTAGGTTGGTGTTTTCTGTAAAAAGTATGGGAAATATCATTAAATTTTTCTTGCATATCAGTAAATCCAGCAATCCCATACATTTGAATGGTAGTCCTAATATTTGTATGACCAACGAACTGTTGTATGTAACTTTGAGGGTACCCCGACTTGATAAGATGTCTAACATAACTATGTCGAAAAATATGTGGATTAATATGTCTCTTTTTAGGATCTGGGTTTTTTACTCCAGATTTTTCAGCAGTTTTCCGAACAACTTCGTTTATTCCACTTTCATCCATACCATCAGCACTCTTTCTATTACTTTGAATTAACTTCCCATATTGTCTAGACCCAATATAGAATTTGATTTCTTGGAGTGTATCTGAATCAAGAGGCACAGATCTAGGAACCCCCCCCTTAGTAGTTGCTAAGTACAGTTTACTATACTGAAAATCGACATCTTGCACCCGTAGATTACATAACTCAAACCTTCTTATTCCTGTCCTGGCTAAAAGCTTTAAAATAAGACGATCTCGAAGATTTTTGGCTGCATCAATTATCAAATTAACATCTTCGATAGAAAGATAGTATAAATTGGGAGTTCTTACTCTTTTCGGGTTTTTCTGATTCTCAGCCTTCACCATCTTTTTCTTCATAAAAAACGCAATGATTGTTTAAAAAGGTTGTGTTTTTTCTTATAAGGGCTTAAAAGCCACCAAAATTCACAACAGAAGTAGGAGAAGTGTTGCGTTTTTAGAACAAAAGCCTTTCGAAGGTAAAACTTATGCTTTAGACCCTAGGTATTTTGCTTAAACTTATTTTAACTGATTTTTCTTAACCGAAATCCCAAGGCAGGAGTTGAAGTAGCAGGATTTTCTTTACAACTCAACACTATCTTGCTCCCATGAGAGCTATAGTCATCGAGTCTTACTACACAAGTAATATGATGATCCGTAACTCTAGGAGTTTCAAGGTAAGGAAGCGCTCCTCCTGTAACCCATTGGTAGGCAGCATGAAGCTCTTTGCCATTAGAGCTTCCCGTTAAAGCAGCCATCACTGCAAGATCTGAAACATCCATAAGCAGAGTATAATGCCCTCCGATTTCTAGAGGTACTGCTTGGAGAGAATCATGAACAATTTCATCAAGACCCGAAGGGAAGTAACTAACAGAGGTAAGAGTGCTTAAGGGAAACTTATGGAGCTGTTCTTCAAGAAAACTCCTTATTTCTCCTACTCCTGGACCATCCTTATTTCTAAAAAGCGTAGTAATCACTGCAGTGTGTAATGGAAGATCTCCAGCACCAAACCCATTCTTTTTTCGAGTATCTTTGGTATATCTTTGCAAGTCTTGCATATTCTTTGAAGCCCCGAAATCTACTGGAGATTGAGAAATGTCTACTGAACATACCTCATTTCTATACTGAACAGGCTTAATAGTCCAAAAAGAAATACTTCGAGTTTCTGACAGAGAAAAAGGAATATCCATAAGTTGCGAAATGCTGAAAAAGTTATAAAGCTTCCGTAAACTAAAACTTTTAAGCATTGATTAAACTATCTTACTTCCACATAATACCAACGTTTAAATATTTTTATGCCTATTCAAGTGCATGGGGATACTAGCATCCTTCAGGAAGAGATCCATTCTCTTTATTCTTCTCTATCTTTCAGCACTCCTTTTTACCTATCTAACGATATTTCTTTCAAGAAAAAACATGAATCCTTTCGGGTTATCATTGTTAATCTCTATTTTTCTTTCCGGAATCTTTCTCCTCTATTTCTTTCTTGAAAAATGGAGTAAACAACCACTACTTAAAGGAAAAAGCTCTATCAGATATACAATGTTTTGCCACCATTGTGGTTGGGAATGGATTTCCCATACAACAGATAAGCAAAATCCAAAAAAGTGCCCAAATTGCTCTGAAAAATCACATTTAGAACTCTTAGGATGGAGAAAAGTCTATGTACAACCTAAAGCTTCCAGAGATTTGCGTGATTTTTTTAAGGAATAAATTATCTAATCAAAGATTAAAAAATTTAGTCACATACTAACAAAAATTCTGGATTTTATACTGCCTGTCCAGGATTACTTTTTTTAATTTGTCGACGGTAAGCAGCTATTTTTCTTCCAGTTCTGACTCTCCCTACAAATGATTTCATCTTATCCAAACTCTCTAAAGTTCTATAAGGGTCTACATTGCGCAGGAACGGATAGCTTAAACAGGCACAGAGAGAACCACCCCACAAACCGATATATGAAGAAACATAAGTAGAAGGAAAAAGCAAAATGCCGGCAGCAGCTAAATCAATTCCCACCTTTCCAATCGACGGAAGATTATAGTGGTTACCGACGGCAGACCCAATTTCATATCCTCCCCAGAGAGATACGACTCCGCCTGCCGCAATACCTGCTACAGTACCTAAAGCTGCACCCACAGTAATATGCTCTTCTAATGTTCCCATCTTTTTACAAAGGATTAAGGATTTATAAACTTTGTTGATTACTTTACTCTGTAGTGATTACTTATCTAGCCTAGTTAATAAAATATCTAATCAAAGCTTAAAATATATAAGCAGATGATAGCTTAAAACATTTAAGTATAGCTTAAAACTTTATAGAATAAAAAGTATAAGCATTGATTAAAACATTCAATCACTAAAATGCTTAAAACTTTTAATCAAAAACAGAAATTTTTACAATAAAAAACCCTAGAAAAAGAAGCAAAAATTTATAGTCCCTCTAACACTTCTACCATTCGTCGTAATCTTCCCAGTGCAAAATCCCTAATTGCTGGAGTGCTTCTTTATACTTATTTTCCTCTTCATCAAACCCTCGTTTGATTGCCATCACAATCTCTTTATGCTCCATAATCTCTTTAAAGAATTGCTGCTTTTTATATATTTATTTTGCTTAACACAAATATCTCAACCTAGCACTTCGATGTTTTGTGTTCTATGCGCTACGATAGAAAACGATAATTAAAAATGAAGTGATACCATCTCTCTAATGCAGAATACACAAAAGAATATTTAGGTTATTACAGAGAAAAACCAAAGAACTCTTACCATTCCTTGCTAATACTAATAATTAAAGCCCCTAAACCTAAAGCGGCAATAATAACATTATAAGCCATACCCTCACTGGGAATAGCATTCAAAAAAGACAATCCCATCGTTTTGAGAATAGGTAATAACCCCATCAGAAAAACTAGTAATCCTACAACGAATAAAAATCGCGCTTTAGCAATAGTTTGCATAGTTATCCAACATAATTCATTTCTTCTTTTTTCTCTTTCATATCTACAGCTTCTTTTCCTTGACTTAAAATGCCCTTTACTTTGATCTCAAGCTCTTCAGCTTTTTTAATCAATGGCTTGTAATCTACATCTAAGCCTAAGTAGCCATCTAACACTTCAATAACTTTTGCAGCAGCTCTTGAATCTGGCAAGCCACTTTGTGTTTCAGCAAAGATACATGATAAAGGAACGGTCTTAAGATTAAGTAATAATGCTCCTGTAACTCCCATGATAATGCCCTCTTTTAATTCCTGAACACCTGTTTTTGACCATCTCTTCTTGTCTTTACTATAATAATAAGCAGTGCTCTCCTTGTTTTTATTGAAAGCTCCAACACCTTCCAGGCTAATTACTTCTTTTACTTTGAGATCCTTAGCTAATTTTTCGATGATATCTGCTAAGCCCCATTCAATCCCACCTAAAGTAGCAAAAGGATGGACATGGAACAAAAGAATTTTTTGTTTAGGAGCATAATAAATACCAATAGGTTCAATAACTTCAGATCCATGGACCGCAACCATAGGCTGTAATTTATCAGTCCAGACTCTCCCTATTTTTTCAGCTTCTAAATGTTCAATTAAGAATTCAGTTGCAATTACTCCCACAAGTCCAAATCCAGGAAAGCCCTCAATGAGCGTTGCTCCAAGGGGTTTCTTATCCAAAGATATCTGCAATTCATTCACCTTACTCTTAATCACTCTCCCGAGTTTATATACTTTTTCATTTCAATCGAAGAAAGATACAAAACTCTTATAAAAAGGAAAAATCAGAAAGAGCAAATGGCAAATCAACAGCTCATTGATTTTATTAAATCAGCTCGAGCAAAAGGACATGCTGATGATGTCTTACGAAGAGGTTTACTTGAAAAAGGTTGGGCTTTAGCTGAAGTAAATGCGGCATTTTTTGTCTTAAAAGAAAATACTACACAACAAAATCCTTCCTTTACTCCATATATGGTCCCAGAACAAAAAAAGGAGATTTCAAAAGAAACACCTAAAGTTAAAGAACATAATCCGGCTGCTTTAAAATACATCGTTGCAGGATTCGGTATTTTACTATTATTGTCATTTACATTTTTGATATTCTTCTATGTTTCTTCAATGAACGATTATTTCAAAATTACTCTAGAGACTCAAATTTCAAAATGTATTAATCCTGATTGCTCAGATATGAAGGAATTTGCGTTGAATGCAGCAAAAGATAAAATTTTAATCTCTTTAGGAATCGCTTTAATTTTAACAGCATTAATTTTGTTCATCTATAAACTCATTAAGCCAAAGAAAATCTTTATCTGGATCATGAATGTATTATATCTCGTTGTTTTAGGAATTCTTGCATTCCTTTGGTTTCAAGCCATTAAATAAAAATAGTTATTATTCGAAAAATGTATATAAAAATAAAAGAGGTGAACAGTAAAAGCCAAATCCAAAAAGCGTTGTCAGGATTAAATTTGTTTTTACTTGTTTTATTCCTCAGAATGTTCATGATTAAGCCAGTAGCTAAGAAAATCGGCAATAGTATCTGAATCCAGAGAAATTGATTTGAGAACCCTTTTATTAAGGTTGGAAGAAAAATAACAAAGAGTACAATCAAGAAATAGAACCACCACTTTTTAAACAAATTCATAGGATTCTTTCCCTTTTTTACTTTAAATAATTTGCGGATCCTTTTTCAAGATAAGTTCCGAAAAAACAAACTTTTTTATAGCTTACTGGAAAAAATAGAAGCATGGGCCCGTAGCTCAGCCTGGTTAGAGCACCTGACGAAAGGGTGAAGCTCTTAAAGTGCTAAGGAAAATTAGAGAAACCAGGGGGTCGTGGGTTCGAATCCCATCGGGCTCATTTATCCTAATCAAGCTTTATGAAATTATAAATACCCAGGACCTATGCACCATAAATGAAAGATTTATCCGATTGGATTACAAAACTTAAAGCATCCAAGAGATTAATTATTGTCGAAGGAAAGAAAGACAAAGCAGCTCTAGAGTCTTTCGGAGTAAAAAATATTATCACCTTAAATAAACCGTTATTTGTAATCGTTGAAGAAGTTTCTCTAAACACAAAAGAATGCATTATCCTAACCGATTTAGATGAAGAAGGAAGAAAACTCTATCATTCCCTAAAGCATCAATTACAGAGGAACGGAGTTAAAATTGATACAAAATTTAGAGAATTTCTCTTTAGAACGAAAGTAACCTGCATAGAAAATCTTCCTAAACAACTAAACCTTTAAAAAAACAATCATCTTTCCAAAGGTATGTCTAAAGAAGTCATCATCACCTATGAAGCGTTGTATGAAATATTTAGAAGAGAAAAATATCAAGCAGAATTACAAAAACTAGATCCAACATTTTTCACAGAGATAACCAAATACATCTCAGAAAAAGAAGAAATTCTCTCCTCTCAAAAACAAAAAGACAGCATTTTCGCATCTGCGGAAATTCAAAAGACAAAGAAACAAATTGAAAATATTAGAAAAATCTTAAAAGAATTATATGAGAAAAGAGAGACAAAAATACTCCAACTTGCCTTAGTAAGCTCAAGAACTTCTCCTGATGCGAAAAGCCTCCCTGCCTTACTTCCTGAAGAGAAACAACTCTATGAACAACTCATTAATCACCTCAATCACTATCGAGAATCTATCTTACATGCCGTTTTAGAAGCAAAAATGCCCATTATGGAGAAAACGAAAGATATAAAAATCGATGAAGAACCAACAAAACTCATAAGAATATTACATCCTATTCCCCGGTTCTTAGGGACAGATTTAAAAACCTATGGTCCTTTTGAAGAGGAAGAGCTTATTGCCTTGCCAAAAGCAATAGCAGATGTCATTGTCGATAAAAAAAGGGCGGAAGAGGTCCAGTCATGAAAATACCAAAAGCAAGAAAAGTCTACTGTCCTACATGCAAAAAGCATACTAACCATAAAACCTCTGAGGTAAAAGGAAAAAACAGAGGAACGCTTAAAAGAGGCTCTATTGCGAGAGCAAGATGGCGTGGAAGAGGTCAAGGTGCAGGGAATAAAGGCAGATGGGGTTCTAAACCTACAAAGCCTAAACGATCAGGATCAAAGATCAGTAAAAAAACAAATCTCATTTTCCGATGTGAAGTCTGCAAAAAAGCACATATGCAAAACAAAGGCTTCAGGACGAAGAGAGTGGAGCTAAAATGAAACTCAGAGAACCTGATTCAAGATTTATCAAGGTACGTTGCCCAAAGTGCAAGAATGAGCAAATTATTTTTGGAAAGAATGCAACAAAAATTAAATGCCTTGTCTGTGAGAAAACCCTATCAGAGCCAACCGGCGGAAAAGGGCGCATTAAATCAAGGATCCTTGAAGTGTTAAAATAAGATGTTCTACAAAAAAACAGACCCACCTGAAGAAGGAGACATTGTCCTCTGTACAGTAAAGGATGTTACACATAATTCGGTTTTCCTTACCTTAGAGGAATATAAAGAGAAAGAGGGCATCATTCATATCTCAGAAATCTCTCCAGGAAGAATTAGAAACATTAGAGATTTTGTAAAAGAAGGGAAAAAGATTGTCTGTAAAATTCTCAAAAGCAATCCAGAAAGAAACTACTTCGAGATGTCTTTACGTAGGGTAAATCAATCACAAAGAATAAACAAGAATAATGAATACAAGCAAGAGCAGAAAGCAGAGAAAATTCTTGATATGATTGCAAAAAAAGAAGGGAAAAAACTAGAAGAGATGTATGACGAACTTGGCTATAAGATTCTTAAGGAATTTGGGTTGTTGTATGTGGGCTTTCAAGAAATCTCAGAAAATCCTGCGCTTGTAAAAAACCTGAAATTAGTAAAGAAAACAGAAACCACACTCTTAGAAATTGTCCAAGAAAAGATTAAACCTTCAAAGATTGAGATTTCAGCAAAAATAAAAATCCAGAATAATGCATACAATGGTATAGAGATTATCAAAGAAATTTTAATGAAGATGAAGAGAGAAAATGTTGCTCTAAAGTATATCAGTGCTCCTCTTTATAGAATCACTATAGAATCTAATGACTATAAGAAAGCAGAAGCAGTTTTAAAAGAGATAACAGAGCAATTCGAAAAAAATGTGAAAGAACAGAATTGTGAAGGCGAAATTACGAAAGAGAAATGAACAAAATCTTAATATGTGTCTCTTGTAAAATATACACATTAGATCAACTCTGCCCGAACTGCAGAAAGCAATGCATTAATCCCAAGCCAGCAAAATTTTCTCCTGAAGATAAATTCGGTTATTGGAGGAGAAGGTATAAACAAGACCATGAACTGGAACTTTAAAAGACTAAAAAAGATTCAGACAAAGAATCCTATTCTTATAGAAGGTCTTCCTGGAATGGGCAATGTAGGAAAGATTGCTCTTGATTTTATGGTTGAAAACCTTAAAGCTGAAAAGATTGCAGAAATTACCTCCCATAGTTTTCCTCACTGTGTATTTGTCAATGAAGATAACTTAGTAGAATTGCCAAAAATTACGCTGTATCAGAAAAATATTAGCAATCAAAGCTTTTTGTTTCTTGCTGGAGATATTCAGCCTCTAGATGAAAAAGCCTGTTATGAATTCTGTGAATTGCTTCTTGATTTTCTCGTAGAACAAAAAGGTAAAGAAATAATTACTCTTGGAGGCATTGGACAACAAAAAGTTCCCGAGCATCCTAAAGTGTTTTGCACCGCAAATAGCCAAAAGATTATCAAACAATATGCAATGAAAGGATTAAACGCTGAAATTCATGGTGTTGTAGGTCCTATCATCGGAGTTACCGGCTTATTAGTGGGAGTAGCTGAACAAAGACAAATTCCTGCAATTGCTTTTCTTGCTGAAACCTATGGACATCCTACACATTTAGGAATTAAAGGGGCAAGAGAAATCCTTAAGATTTTAGATGCGAAACTGAAGTTGAAGCTTGATCTTAATCAATTGAATTCTGAGATTGAGCAAATTGAAAAATCAAGGAAAAAAATTGAAGAGATTAAGAAAGTAGGTCTTTTCGGAAAAAAGAAATCAAACGAAGACCATACTGATTATATCGGCTAAAACTCTTCAAGAGATTTCTGCTTTTGCTCATCGATAATCTTTCCATACTCTCCGTCAAATCCTGCCTTTACTCTAAGCTTTGCCTCTCTATTCAAAAGGATTAACTGAATAAGCTTTGGTTCAATCTGAGCTTCTTCAAATGCTTCTTTTGAAACATGAAGAAGAATATTGAATTCATCTCTGAATTTCTGAATCAACTCTTCGTATTTTTTCCCAACTCTAACAGAAGTAAGTGCTGTACCTAAAAAATAACTCAGAAGCTCATGTAAAGGAAGTAATTTGAAGTAAGGCTTTGCATTCTCTGGCTTAAATCCTTCTGTAGCCTTCGCAAGTGCCTCAATTCTGTACTCAACCCCTATAGTCAATGGTTTCTTACAGACAGGACAAATTCCATTGTGTTTTTGGGTTTCCTTTGGACTACAAGAGAATGAGCAGTTTCTATGTCCATCCCAGTGATATTTCCCATACTCGGGAGGAGTTTCAATCGTTCCTTGTAATCCTTTTCCGGTTCTAATTGCATGCATAATCTCTTTGTAACTTAATGTAGAAATATCAAAGAGTGTTGCCTCTCTTCCTAAACGCCAAGGCCAAAAACTATGAGCATCACTGAAACTTACAATATTAATCTTCTCTTGTAATCTCCAAATCATTGCAGGATCAGCTGACATTCCAGATTCAATTGCATAAATATGTTTAGCTTCATCTTCAAAACATTCTATTAAAGAATCAAAGCCGCTATCGCTCCCATATAAACCGAACCAAGGAGTAAAAGCATGCGCAGGAATGATTTCGATAGCATTATCAATTTCTTTAAGTTCTTTGACTAAAGTTTTGCAAGGAATTCCGAAAATAGGTCTTCCATCATAATCTAACCTTCCTTTACTACTTAAGTAAGCAATAATCTTTTCAGCAATGTTTCTGTTGGGAGCAAAGAGAAGTAAATGAACAGCTCTTCTTTTCCCACCTTGGGAGAACATTAAGCTTACCTCTGTCTGCCATAAAAAAGGAAATTTTGTTTTACTCCAAAGAATTCCTTTATCATCTTCTTCCAACTCTTCTATAATAGCTTTAAACTGCAAAGGATGCTGAAAATCTCCTGTTCCGAGAAGATCAATCCCTTTAATCCTTGCATATTTCTCAAGATTTGTAAAGGAAAGATCTTTACTCGTAGCTCTTGAATGTTTACTATGAATCTGTAAATCAGCAATAATCATAGAATAAAAAAAGAAAGAATATTAATAAACCTAACGCTCAAAGATCGTAACTGATTTTGCAGCCTTATCAAAGTAATAGTAGCTTAAAGCAATGTCTAATTTGTCTTGATAGGCCTCTTCCGCATTCACCCAGCACGTTAAGATATCTTTTCCTAAAAGTAGGTTAATCTGTCCTTCACTATCTTCTACTCCATCAATGAAAGAACATTTAACGCCTACAGGATTCGTTATCTTTACTCCAACAAAGTCTTTCTTTGAAAGTCTAAAGTCATCATTTTCATAATCTTCACATTGCATCTCAGGAGTAAAGACCTCTCCAGGACCCTTGTTTTCAATCGTGATATCAAAGCGTACTTCGCTACTAGCTCTAGTTGTTTCTTTTACAGAAGTAATTTGTACAGGTCCACTAGAAACACTCCCCTTCGTGACTTTTTCTCCAGCCAACGCACAGACACTATCTCCGCTTTCTTGCGCAACGACAGATTTTACACAAATATCAATCTTTCCACGTGTTTTATAAGGGTAGCAAACTCTTGCCCTCATAGTAAAATCTTCAGAATTGACAACATCTATGTTATACTTCATACTTCCGAAGTCAATACGTTGGTTTCCTCCTTCAGCAGTACTGCCTTTCCCTAATAAATCTCCCGGAGTTCCTACATATTTACTACTTAATCCAAAATTCTCGGGTTTAATTCCATAAATTCGTACTTGAGTATTTCCTTTAATAATGTTTTCTTCACCCTGATTTTTTACTATAACTGTGACAGGAACAGACTCTCCTTGAGAAAACTGACTAGGAGGTGCTGAAGTCATAAACTCTACAGAAACTCCTGTGATCCCACCAATATAAGGCCCCTGTTGTGTTGGAGTCTTTTCACAAGCACCCATGAATAATAGTAAGGTAATTGATAAACTAATGAGTAAAAATTGTTTCATGTCCTATCCTCCTTTTGAACCAAAGTTGATCTCACCAGATCTAAGGAATAACCTACATCCATATTTAATTGTTCCTGTGATCCTCTCTGTGTAATCTCCATCATTAAGCATATTATCTATAACACATATAATAGTTTTTCGTTTTTGGTCTTTTCCTTCTTTTTCTTTGCATTCAAGGGAAATTCCGCTTTGCTGTAATGAAATATCCAAAGAAAGTACTTTTTCATCCTTTTCAATTACATCGAAGTTTTCTGCTTTATCATAAGGGATTAACTCACAAGCTCCTTCACTCACATCAAAATCTAATTGCATACTATCAACATAACTTGTTAACTCATGATTATTGCCCCAGGCGAAGACCTCTTCTCGAATTGAAGAAATAACTGGAGAATTGCTAGCAACAGCATTAGAAATCTCACAATTTTTTTTGCACCCTTCTGGTCTATCCGTAATCATTCTTCTCAGCCAAAAATCATCTGAAATAAAAGTTATCTCTCTCTGATATCTCACTTCAGAAATAAAACTTGTGCTCTTTAATCGTCCTTGGCTATCTTGATAGGTAATCCCTTGAGATTCAGGAAAAACACTCATGACTCCCGGCCTTCCACCTAAAGAAGCAGAGATAGAAAAACTACTTATAGCTTTTCCATAGATTCCACCAAATTGTTCATCATTGGGAGTATCTTCTAAAGAAACAATTCCATCAATAGGTTCATTATTTCTGTTTTCAAAATACAGTCCTACATTTATCTCATCATCAGTAGTTAGATTTCTTTTTGCAGGGTCTGGATTAACAAATAAGTGTACTGCTAAACTTCCCGCTTGTTTTGAGTCTTTGATGCCACTAGGAGCATAGGAATCTTCAGGCTCCACTACACAAGCACTTACAAATAACAATAATCCAGCAAGCAATAACCATTTCATACTTTGTCTTTACAAGTTCCTCCTTCAAAACTGCATCCAAAATGACAGGAATCAGCACTACAACTATCTAAACCTGAATAATCTTCACAAGACCTAATCGTATCGGGGCAAGGTTGACACTGTCCTGAAATAAACCTACAGCCGTTTGCAGTACAGGTCTGCGCACTATCTCCAGTGCAAACAAATTTTGCTTCGCCTACATTATGGACTACACTAATGGTAAAAGGCTTTAAAACATCATAAGTGTATTCCGCTGAAGCTCTTAAACCAATGAAACTAGGTTTGTCTTGAGTTTCATCAGTCGCAAACTGGACCATGCAAGTAGTAATAATCTCATCTTTGAATGTTCTTACACAATCATCAGGATTCATTGCAGTTCCTACAAGCCCTTTCTTTGAGCAATCTTTATTGTAATACTTCAGAACTTCCGTTCTGAGATGATACACTTGATCCTCTGGAAGAAAAGTATAATTAAAATTCTCAGCAGCAGGAACAAAATCACAGTTCCTTACATCATCACTAAAATGAACGGATGAAGGAGCATACACATAAATATCTTGCAAGGTATCTAAATTTCCATACAAATCATCTTTAGTTACACCTACACTTAACAAATATTCTTGCTCTTCCGTAAAAGGTTGATCTTCATTGATGCTAAATCCTACCTTCATAGGAGTATTTCCTACAGGCACGCTCTGGCTTTTTCCTGTTCTTTTATTGAAATAGGGATCACCTTCGATGAAATCTTTGATATCGCTTCTTTTCCATGAAGAGTGGATGAGCCAAACTTTCCACTCACTCTCTGCATTTGCAGAATAAGCAATCCCTGCCTTTCCTCTGTATGTAGTAAGTGCAGTGTCAGTCAAAAGATCGTTTTTGAGTTTTATTCCATCAACGAAAACACATGCAAACTGGAAAGGATCTTCTTCTTTCTCTGAAGATAAATAAACTGTTCCTCTGCTCTCTATAGCTCCATCATAGTCATCTAATATGCATAAAGGCCTACCCTCAGAGTCTTTTGCTAAATTATATGCGGTTCCAGCAACATTAACAACAATATCCTTATCTCCCGAAATATACAGTTTCTTAAGCGGTTCCGGGGAATCTATTTTAACATATCTTTGCGTAGTGTCTTCGTTTGCAACATCAAAACTACTTTCAACGATAGGCTTATTTGGATGCACAATAAACTGCCAAATACTCCCTAAACCTGTTTTTGCAATAATAGGTGCACCAGTATCTGCAATATATGTCTGACCATGTTTTACAAGATAATCTCCAGTTCCTGTAGTACCAAGTCGGAAAAAAAAGAAGATGGTAAGAACGATTAATCCAAAAAATACCAAAGCAGAAAGAATAATGAGAGTATACTGTATAAACTTAACAAAAGCTCCAACGAATGTATACTTAAGAACAATATTCTTTGCTTTTTCTCTAAAATTTTCAGTGTCTGAAGTAAGAATCCTTTGATGGAAGGAATCAGCAGATTTAATCCCCATCCCAATAGTTTTAGCAGCACCTACTGAATCACTTCCTATGTTTTTTGCAACAGAAACAGTTTTACTTCCACCACTTTTTAGCTTATCACCAAAACCCAAAACTCTCACCTGCTTTTTTTTAATCTTTTAATGTAACCTTAACAAGATCTAATCTGAAATCATTCTTAGGAACTATCTTTATCAAATTTTCTCCTTCAACAATATAACTGGATAACACTTTCGTATAAGATTCAGCCGTAAGATCGAAACTAAAGCTCTGATCATTGATAATGACCTCTCCCCTCTTCCTTTCTTTAGCAGCCCCTAAAGTTAAATCCATAATGACATCCTTTTCATTATCCTTAATCTGCTGCAGCTGTTGTTTGCTGATATCGAAACGATACGTTAATTTATCCACATCTTCGACTTCATTAACAACTTTAAGTTCATTAATCTGATAATCTCCTGCTTCAATACTGAAGGTAAGCTTGTTCTCAGATTTCAAAAAATCTTTAGGATTAATCGCAATATTTCTCTCTCCAGCACAAGAATCAGGAATCGTTTCAGAATACAGAGGAACATCATTTAAGTAAATCTTAAACTTGCTTCCCTCTCCTTCTAATGAATTACAATAAATTCTATATTCAACATGCGACTTTGTGATGCTATCTTTTTCATTCTCAGCTAAGATGAACTCTCTTGACTCTTGAGGATTTAATTTTTCAAAACTAGTCTTAACTTTAATATCTTTTAAAGAGTAATAATGCTTGCTCCAGAATGCAATTCCTGGTGAATTCACAGCAATAATCATCTCATTTTGTTCTCCAACATAGCTTGTAGGCAAATTGACAATCCTGCTTCCTTCTCCTACTTCGCTCTGGAAAACAACATTCCCGTTTAATTTAATAATAAGTTTTCCTTTTGCATCAGAAACCGTGAAACTTAACTTTACATCATTAAGATTTTCAATATCATCTACGCTAAAAGCAAAATTCTGCTCTTTCTCTCCAAAAGAACTCTTTTCAACAGAAGCGCTATCTGCTAAAGCAATGATTTGTGGTTCTGTCTTGACAAACAAGTTAATAGGACTAAGCTCATGTTCAAGTTTACCCTCTTCTGTACTTGAAACTAATCCTGGGCTTTCTGAAACAAGTGTTTGAATTCCTGCACTTGTCCCACCACCAGATCCATTCTTGCCAGGAGTAGTATTATTCAATAACTCATTACGATCTTCAGGTGGAAGTAAAAGGACATATAACACGATGAAAAGTGCTATAAGTAAAACAAGTCCAAAAACAGCACTCGTTGCTTGACCTCTTCTCATTGAGCAAAAGAGAGTGCTATAAATATATAAAGGTTACTAAATATTTACTCTTGAATGCGTTCTCTTGTCCTGAAGAATTAAAACCCTATAACTTTATAAATAAAAAAAAGAAAAAATCAGTATGGTCATAGAGGTACTTCTCATTACCCTTACGTTGATAGTACTCACTATAGCGAGTATCACAGATATCAGAACAAAAGAAGTTCCTGACTGGTTGAGTTATGCTTTTCTAGCTTCTGTAATCTTTCTTAAAATTCTTGATGTTTTATTATTCCATAATTTCAAGTCATTTCTTTTAGGAATGCTGGGTTTTGCAATCTTTTTCGCCATAGGGAACTTCATGTACTACACAAGGCAATGGGGGGGTGGAGATGCAAAACTTTTGATGGGGATGGGCGTTGCTTTGAATCCATATCCTTCTCTGCTTCTCTCTTATACTACTCCCAATCTCAATATTCCCTTTCTATTGATTATTGTCCTTAATATCTTGATTATTGGTGCAGTATACGGAATTATCGCTGCTTTGTTCCTTGCATTAAAGCATAGGGATAAAGTAAAAAAAGAAATCTATACTATTTTGAAAACAAATAGGAAATCTCAAGTGCTGTTATTAATTATCTCTGCTCTTTTCCTGATTCTATCCCTTATAATTACAAAAGACCCTTTCTTAAGAATGGTGAGTTTAGTCTTAATTGCATTCTTCATCTGTTTCATGTATCTTCTTGTCTTTATCCGAGCAGTTGAACAAGGTACGATGTATAAGAATCTTTCAACGAAAAAGCTTGCAGAAGGAGATTGGATTGTGCATCCTATCTTACTTAAGAAGAAACTGATATACTCTCCAAAAAGCCTAGGGGTTACTAAAAAACAAATTCTCTTAATTCAAAAAGCAAGAATTAAATCAGTGTTAGTAAAAGAAGGCATTCCCTTTATACCTCCTTTCTTAATAGCTACAATTTTATCTTTAATCTTTGGAAATCTTCTTTTTTAAGGAACTCTCTCATCATCATTAATGTACTCCCTAATGACTTCTTTCTTGGGTTGCTCCTCTCCAAATCTAAAGCTCTTAAATGCACTTAGAATCTTCTGTGCTTCTTCTTCTTTGAAAGGTTGAGGATTCCACTGGAATTGTATGCCATCTCCCTTAAACCTCGGAATAATGTGGATAATGAAATGTCCCACGTGCTGTCCAGCAACCTCTCCATTCGCCATGAAATAATTAACACCCTGGGCTTGCATGGCTTGTCCTAAATGCTTTCCAATCTCATTCATCACAGAAAAAAGATGATTCAAAGAAATAGGATTCATTGCAAAACTTGTTTCATAATGACTTCTTGGAAAAAGAATGGTATGTCCTTTAGCAGCAGGATGGATATCGAGCACAGCCATAACCGTCTTATCAGCGTAAATTTCCTTTACAGGAATTTTTCCTTCATGCATCATGCAAAAAGGGCATCCTTGAGGCTCTTGCTGACTTTGTAAACTCTCAAGCTCTTCAGGACTCATATCTGCAAGCTTTTCTTTTAAGAGTGCAATCTGCTTTTCACTAAGATCCATAGAATTTTATAAGAAATGCCCTTAATAAAGTTTTTTCACCAGAGTCAATGCATGCCCAATAGGACTGTAAATCTGGTGTCCTTTAATACTAATCTGCTTTTTCTTCAATGCTTTCTTAAAATCCTCTTCAAAACATGTTCTCACTCTTCCAATCTCCATCCAAAAATGTGCATCACTCCCTCCTATTTGAGTCATTTGATGTTTTAAAGCAAATTGCTTTGCTTGCATATTACTCCAAGGGACAATTGCTCTAGCATTCAAAACTTCTAAAGCATTAAAATGTTTATAATTCGCTTTTAGAAATCCCTTAGGGGCATACTCTCGTAAGAAATCAAAGGGATGCGCATGCACTAACACAGCATCTTGCTCTTTTATCTCATCAACAATCTCAAGAAAATTTCTACTCTTAATCTCTTTTTGCAGATAATAAGCAAGAAGATGCCCATATTTCGTACTTAATTCCATTCCTCGAATAACTTCAAAGTTCTTATCTTTATTTAACTGGAATAGCTTCTGAGCTCCAATAAAAGTGTCATGATCCGTAATAGCTACTCCATCAAGTTTTTTCTTCCCCGCAATTTTCAAAATACTTTGTAATTCCAAATTACTACAACGAGAATACTTCGTATGCATATGCATCTCATACTGCTTCATTCGCAAAGAGAGTATCCAGAACTTAATAAACCTTATCCAATGGCTCTTCTTACATCAACCATATTAACAGAAGCAACACCTTTAATTTTTTTGATTTTAGCTTCAACTTCATCAGTACCACCAAAAGCTTCATCCCAGACAAACATGAATTTCAAAGAACTTAAGCCAAAAGCAATAGGCTCCTTTTCCACTTTGAATTGATCGCTCTTGCCTTTCAAAATCTCTTTAATCTTGATTTCAACACTATCTAAATTGCTTTTAACATTTTCTGGCATAATCTTCAGAGTAACAACAACTTTTGCCATTTTAGTTAGGACCTTTAAATCCACAGCTACATTGGTACTTTGCAGAAATCTTCCTACAGTGTTGACATCGGATAATCTCTTCTTTTCCGCACTGAGGACACATAAATCGAACTACTCCTGATGCATTTACAACGCTTGTATGGCAGGAATTACACCTGATTTGCTTTGAAGTCATAAAAATACCTTTTAGATAAATATTTATAAAGCTTTTCGTTACGAATGCTAAGGGCGAGTAGTATAGTTGGATAGTACGTGGCTCTGCGGTTCTTAGTAGAAAGGCCATAACCGGGGTTCAAATCCCCGCCCGCCCGCCATTTTTACGGAAGAAAAATTTTCTATATTTGAATTTTCTATATTTGAAAGAGTATCCCAAATCCATCTTTCTAAGCTCTCCGATGAAAATCCTGTGTAAACCAATTAAAAATAATTGTTTTGCTATTCTCCATCTTCCTTCAGCTTCTAATCTTCGTATAGAGGTGCTAATAGAAGAACGATATAAAATTCTGAATCTAAATCCATAATCATAAATCTTACTTACAAAATGATGATCCTCTGCAACCTTAATACTCGTGTCAAAACCACGAACAGCACTAAAAACTTTTTTCCTGCAAAGGATAAAGGCACCATATCCATGAGGATAAAACCATTGTGTGATGAACACAAAAGAATTAATGAGTCCATGCAATACTTTGTCAATAGGTTTTCCGCGTAAAGGCCTAATAAAAACAGATGCAGCATCAAGCTTTCTTCGTTTAAATTCATGAAGAAGTCTTTCTAATGCTTTAGGTCCTAAATAAGAATCAGCATCAATGAACAATAAAAGAGTTCCTTTTGCAGCTTTAGCTCCAGTATTCCTTGCTTGCGCAGGCAACCCTCCAGAAACAATTTTGCATTTATACTTTTTTGCTATTACTCTTGTCTTGTCTTTACTTTGATGATCCGCAACAATAATCTCAAAATCTTTGAATGTTTGTGCATGTAAGGATTGAAGCAATACGGGTAAATGTTTTTCTTCATTTAACGTAGGAATAATAATACTGACTTCAACCATAAACCTAAAAAAAAGAAATGACTATAAAAGCTTTTTCAAAGCAACTCTTTAATCTTCTCAATAGAATCAGCTATTCTATCACCATTTTCAGTTAACTTAATGGTTTTAATCCTACCTTGCTTCTCAAAGCTTACAAGCTTTGCTTTTTCCATCTCTTGAAGAATCTTTACTGCATGAGAATATGTGCAATCAACTTCCTTTGCTAGTACAGAACCATAACGGTTCTTAACACCCTTACGCAGCGCAACTAAAATCATGGCCGGTTTTCTTCTGAAAAAAACTTCAAAAATATCTTTCTTTTCCTTCTTTTTCTCTACCAACCAAACCCCCTCCAATAAGTTATTAAAAATGTCAAATCTCTATATAAACATTTATATTTTACAAAACTTATGTTATAGCATACTCACAAAAATATATAAACCTTTGCTAAGAACAACGCAAATCTTTAAATAGCAATCTTTGCAAAGATTTTGTATGCTAGACATCCATTTCATTCGCGAACATTCTCAATTAGTGAAAGAAAATCTGCAAAAGAAAAATCAAATTGAGAAAATAAGAAATGTTGACAGATTTCTAAAACTAGATCAAGAGTGGAGAGCTCTAAAGAAAGAAATAGATCTGTTACGTGCGAAAAGAAATACTATTTCTCTAGAAATTAGTGCATTGCTGAAAGAGAGAAAAGATGCATCTTCTAAGATAAAAGAAGTAAAAACCCTTCCAGAGAAGATTAAACACCTAGAAGAGAAAGCAGATACTTTGAATACTGAAATGGACAAACTGCATAAGACCTTTCCGAATATCATGCATTCTTCAGTTCCTTTAGGGAAAAGCGAGAAAGACAATACAGTAATAAGGAAATTTGGAGTTATTCCTTCTTTTAAGTTTCAACCAAAGGCACATGTTGAGCTTATTGAGAATTTAGGAATAGCAGATTTCGAAGCTTCTGCAAAAGTTGCTGGAAAAGGATTTTATTATTTGAAAGGAGAACTTGCTTTACTGAATCAAGCATTAATTCGTTTTACGATTGATATGATGAACAAGAAAGGATATGAATATATTGAGACTCCTTTGATGTTGAATGAAAAATCTATCTTTGCTTCCATGGATAAAACAGCAATTGAACAATCAGTATACTCTATTAAGGATGAAGATCTTAATTTGATAGGGACTGCAGAACAATCTTTACTTGCAATGCATACGGATGATGTTTTCTCAGAAAATCAACTCCCTAAAAAATATTTTTCTTATTCTATGTGTTTCAGAAAAGAGATCGGTGCCCACGGCATTAATGAAAAAGGTCTTTGGAGAACACATCAATTCAACAAAATAGAACAATTTATCTTTTGCAAACCAGAAGAGTCTTACAAATACTATAATGAGTTATTGAAAAACACAGAGCAAATCTTTCAAAAACTTAAACTTCCTTATAGAGTATTAGAGATGTGTTCCGCTGACTTAGCTTCCTGGAAATCCAAAAGTTGTGATATTGAAGTCTATAGACCCACAACAAAAGAATACGGAGAAGTTGCTTCATTAAGTAATTGTACAGATTATCAGGCAAGAAAATTGAGTATTAAGATTGTAAGAAAAGATGGTTCTCGAGAAATTGTTCATACTCTAAATAATACAGCTTTAGCTACTTCAAGAGCAATGGTTGCTATTCTGGAGAATAATCAACTAAAAGATGGTTCCATTAAAGTTCCTGCTGTGTTAGTTCCTTATTGCGGATTTGCAAAAATCTCTGCTAAGAAATAGTTCTATGGGTCTTATCAATAAATTCCAGCGCTTTCTTCAACACTTCCTGCGAATTTTTGAACTTCAACAAAGGTAATGCTTGCTCATAGGAAACCCAAGCAAATGCCACATGTTCTTCTGAAAGGATCACGTTTGTTTCTGTAGCTTCCACAAGAAAGTAAATTGTGCTTTTGAAAATCGTTTCTCCTTGAAATTTAAAATACCAGTGAATCTTTTCCTCAAATCCCTTGTGGAAAGTAAGGCAAGTAATACCAGTTTCTTCTATAATCTCTCTTTGAGCAGCTATTTGCGGTGTTTCTTCTGATTCAATCATTCCTTTAGGAAAATCCCAATATTCTGCATTAGCTCTTGAGTGCAGTAAAAGAAAAAGAAGTTCCGAATTTTTTTTGAAAACAACAGCGCCAGCAGATTCTGCTTTCATTTAATCTTTCTGCCTTCTTTACACTTCTTGCAAAGTCCGCTCATGATATCATAGCAATAATGACAGATAGGTTTTCCACAATACCCACAAGAAACTCCTGCAATGCGAACATTACAAATTTTACAGTTAGGAAGTTTATCCATATTTTTTCTTAGAGCTAGGAAGTTTATATAGTTTTTCTTTAGAAGAAGATATAAAGCAAAGAAGCTGAAGATAAAGCATGATACGAATAGGACATAGGGGTGCAATGGGCTATGAACCAGAGAATACATTGCGTTCTTTTAAGAAAGCGCTTGCTTTGAAAGTAGATATGATTGAGTTTGATGTTTATGTCTGTAAGACTGGAGAAGTTGTAGTTATTCATGATGATAAAGTTGACAGAACGACAAATGGAAAAGGCTATGTTGTTCAAAAGACACTCCAAGAACTAACATCCTTAGATGCAGGCAAAGGAGAAAAAATTCCTCTGCTTGAAGAAGCATTAGACTGTATCAACAAAAAAGTACAGGTAAACATTGAACTTAAGGGAGAAGGAACTGCCGAACCTGTATACAAAATTATCCAAAAATATATAAAATCAGGTTGGTCTCGTGAACACTTCTTAATCTCTTCATTTAATCATCCTGAACTTAAAAAATTCTCAATACTAGATCCCAAAATAAGAATTGGTGCTCTCCTTACAGGAATACCTTTAAACTATGCAGAATTTGCAGAAAAAATGAAGGCATATTCTATTAATCTCTCTCAAGAGTTTATTAACAAAGCATTCGTAGATGATGCACATAAAAGAAAATTGAAAGTGTTTGTCTACACTGTAAATGATCTTGATGATATTGAAAGGATGAAGCAATTAGATGTTGATGGTCTTTTCTCGAATTATCCAGATAGAATCTAATATGCCACCCATTCAAAAAATGAATCAACAACTTTTTAAATTTGAGTAACAAAATAGAAGTATGAACGCCACAACAAAAATCATTTCCGTAGATTTACAAAAAGAGTTCAGTGCGAAAGGAGGGAAGCATTATAATCCACATGAAAATGTAACATTCATCAAAACTATTCTTATTCCATTTTTAAAAGAGAAAAATATCAAAATTGCAGAAATTATTTCAGATTATAGGCAACCAAGACCAGGAGATTTAGATGATTCTACAAAACCAGGAACTGAAGGATATCTTTCAGAGATTCCAGAAGATATGAAATTGAAAAACATTTGGATAAAATGCATGAATTCTCCAATTTGGATCAGGAAAAATATAGGAAATCCCCATAAGCAACCAGGAATCCCCTTTCAAAATCCTAAAAAATTTACGAAATGGTTAAATGCCACTATCGGAAATCCAAAAGAAGTCACTCAAGTAGTTTTAATCGGATTAACTATTGATTGTTGTGTTTTCTGCACTGCTCAAGAATTAAGTTGGAGAGGATATAATGTGAGTATACTTCGAGAGGCTGTAGATGTCTATTCTGGAAACTCAAAGGAGAAAGAAATAGTTCTTAATGGTCCTTCTTTATCCAATTGGGCAAAAATAATCTCTTGGAAAGATCTTAAAGAAAAGCTAAACATCCAAAAATAGTTTTAGAGTTGCTTACTCATATACGGACCTTCATCTTCATATCCTAACTTCTTAAAATACTCTTTAACTCCAATGCCTGCAATAACAACCATTTTGTTCATACATTTTTTCTTAGCAATCTTTTCAGCATATTTTACGAGTTTCTTTCCATACCCTTGATGCTGCCACTGATCTTTTTCCTTTATCCCTAAGTCGAGTTCTTGTCCGTAAGTATGCAATTCTCGAATTACTCCTGTTTTCTTGGTAATCTCTTTTCTAAAAGACTTAGAATGCAATCGTAATCTCAATAAGGAGATAAGAACATTATTCTTCTTATCTTCATAACTTAAGAAGATCTCTTTTCCATCGGATGCATTGTACTCTAAAGTAACAAGTTTCACATCTTTTTTTGCAATCTTTGTTTTAACATAGCCAACTTCTCGACACCGGATGCAGTTACAGCGTAATCCTCGTTTCTTCATCTCAACTTTAGCAATAGCTCTCAAGTCAGTAGCTTTACTCCCTGCTTCTAAAGATTCTAAAGGAAACTCTCTCATGATTCGCTGAATTCTACAATAGGAAGGAACGATTTGTTTCATTTTAATGAGAAGTTCAATGAGTTCTTTTTCCGTATAAGTTTGATATTTTCCTTGCTCCCATAATTTAACTAGTGCAGCTCCTTTGATAACTTGCGTAGGATAAATTTTCAATTGATCGGGTTTATAATTTTCATCTTCAAAAATCATATTAAAGAGTTCATAATCATGTTCAACGGTAGATCCAGGCAAATTCGGCATCCAATGCATGCCAACTTTGAATCCAGAATCTTTCAATAACCTAGTAGCTTCAATCACGTCTTGCACAGTATGACCCCTATTCACTTTTTTGTAAATAGCATCGTCAGGTATCTGTACTCCTAACTCGCACCTTGTTGCACCAAACTCTAACATTCTATTGATCTCTTTCTCCTTGCAATAATCAGGCTTCGTTTCAATGCATAAAGCAACACACCTATGCTTAGCTTTCTCATTTGCTTTCTTTGCATCTTCTAAAGTTTTACTTGGAAATCCATTGAGTCCATCATAGCATTTTTTGATGAACTCATACTGGTACTCTAAAGGATAAGAAAGGAACGTCCCGCCCATCACAATAAGCTCTATTTTCTCACTCGGATGATTCATCGCTTCATATGCCTTTAATCTAATTTTTACCTGTTCTAATGCATCATAATTTACTGAAGAAGCTCTTAAAACCACAGGACTTTTTTCAACATACGAAACAGGAACCCCCACATTAGGACAATACACGCAAGTTCCATGGGGGCAATCTCTATGCTTAATCATTACAGCTAAAGGAGTCACTCCGCTTAATGTCCTAACAGGCTTTCTATTCTTCATAAACAGAAGCTATATATAATCTTTAAAAAACTTCCTTAGTATGAATCAGCAAAAAGTCTGGGGTGCAATTGCACCTAGTTGGAGCAATTTCAGACAAAAACCTCAAGATGAAGTGCTCACCCTAGCACAAACCTGGAAACCAGGAAAAATTTTAGATATTGGATGTGGTAACTGCAGAAATCT
>Ga0209541_10000993_pt1 | contig 56468 bp, 60 predicted proteins | sample RifCSPlowO2_01_FD_184027 | JGI IMG/M metagenome (GOLD analysis project Ga0209541, IMG submission 184027) | Groundwater microbial communities from Rifle, Colorado - Rifle CSP2_plank lowO2_0.1 (SPAdes) (version 2) | ecosystem: Environmental > Aquatic > Deep subsurface > Groundwater | place... | reverse complement strand
TTTCTTAAAAAGGTTGGCTCGAACCCCCGCCTCGCGTCCCGCTCGCTTCTTTTGGATTTCAAAAACCCTTGGCGGATTCTGGCGCAAACCCCTGTCGCGTCGCTTTGCGGCGCTCCGCATTTTGGCGAAAAAACGAATTCTGAAACTTGGCTGGGGGAGTGGGAATCGAACCTAATATTTTTTTTGACTCATAATTAAAATCGTGTTATCATATAGCACGGTTTTAAGTTCGTTGAAAAAGGAGCAACAATGCTTAGAAGAGTACGAGAACTTATTGTCTGGACAATCTTCAGTTCTTTAGCAACATTTCTGGCCAGTATAGTCTTACCGATTTTGGGCGGGATATTGGTTAGCATGTATTGTGCCGTTTTAACCTGTTTCAATAGAAATCCCAGCTTCCTATTGGTAGTAATGATTTCTCTTGCCACTTCTCTTGCTTCTGGAATCGCTTTTTACTGGATGACTTCATATCATCTTTTTTCTGGAATTCTGATAGGCACAATTTGTCTAGTAACATTCTGGAGAATGTACTCCTATGCTCTTAGATATCCAAGAATTGTCTAAAGGAGTTAGCCATGAGCCACGAGATAAATCAAGCGCCATTTATAACGGGAAGAAAACTTCGTTGGTGTGACTACGAGGTAAAAGAAAGTCCTGAAGGAATATATTTCAGGGACAATACTGGTCAAAAGCCAGGAGATGCAAGAAAAATTGATAAGGTGGTATTTCCCCATCAGGGTGAGGATTGCGCAATCTGGCTAATTAGACCCTGTGAGGGTACCCGCCTTGCTTGGCGCAGTAGAAACATTCTAGATTATGCCAATGTTCTTGTTCTGATTGACGAGAAAGAAGGTTTGATTATTGATAAAGATACACGATTTATCAAGCCAGGTGATGGAATTGCAATTATTCGTCCTGGGGTAAGATGGGAACCTGGTCTTCCCGACATAGTTTCAGAATCGCCAACAATTTGGGAGTTTGTGGATACTCCTCAAGCGGTGCGATAATTTCGCCCGCTTTTTAATTTGTAAAATTTGGTATAAAAAACTCCTTATTCTGGTTAATCCACGTTCTATCCTCATAAACATAAGGCAAAGCCTATAATCCTCAATATCCCACTGCCTATTGGGCGGAATCAGTACGCTTATTATCGGATATCGCCAGGACCTTGACTAATGAGATATAGTTTACTATACTATGTTTACCTTACCAAAAAAGGAGCGAGAATGAAAGTATATTGGAACGATAGAAATAGGAGAGCAAAGATACTAGAAGACATTAAGGGAGATGGCGCTCAGCCTTGGGATAATACAGAACCAAAATCACACGTACTTATAGGGGTAGGTCAAATATTCATCAATCCTCCTGATTATGGTATTGATGGGTATTCTCTAAGTACCGAAGACTTAGAAGCACTCCTTAAAAAGTTGCGAGATAAAAATCTTGTTTGAGCCGACCTGTGTCGGCTATTTTTTTTTACTACTCTCCTGTTTATGACCTCCTAACGTCTTTCGCGACCGCTCGCCTTCGCCCGCCGAAGCGGGCTACGGCGGGTAAAACCCGCTAGTAGACCGCGAAGGAGGGGATGATTATTATGAATTATTTTGTTTAAGTTTTACCCTACAAAACTTGAGTAGGTTGCGGTATTTCCCTTTTTTGTTATTATTGTGCCAAGTAACTTGAAAAAAAGGAATTATTAATGGAGACCCAGAAGGGTGCGAAGATAGGTTTTGTTTCTAGGATTGATTTTGGCTCAAAAGGTTTTCGTCAGTCTGCCGTCCGAGAGTCATTCAGGATTCTCGAAAAAGATGAAGGTACTCACTTCAATGTTTTGGTCGGCGGACTTGTTGCCCAAAAAGCCATCGTTGAGCAGATGAAAGCATACGTGAAAGAAAAGAGCGCTAAGCTGGCCCCCAAAGAAAGAGCTGCTAGAAGAGCAGAGTTTGAAGAGAGCTTTCTCAGAAAATGTGCCAGAGAACTGGCAAAGATAATTCCGGAAGTTCGGGGTTCTGATCCAGAAAATCCAAAAAACGAAAGAATTCTCGATCTATTTATTGTGACCAGTCCTGCGTTTGACGGCGAGGTGGGAGAGCGCATTGCTCATCTTCTTGCTGAGGAACGTAAAGATGTCAGAGTTGGCGACAATCCTGGCAGTGAAAGATTGGTTGTAAAATACGTAGACAAGGTGATTTGGATTCTTACTCCGGTCAAAGCTGTCTGGATGAGGGGTGACTACTACAGCACTGCTGCTGAGCGCGTCATTAAAGACAAGATCAAGCAAACATCGCAGGGTTCACCTGATTGTTATGTGGTTGGTGGATTCGGTTCAAGCATCCACAAGCCCAAGGGCGAATTAAGATATCAATATTTTTCTGTTCCAGCCTGCCATCGTTTGGAAGATACGCGCATAGCGGAAAACCAGGTCGGAGTCAGTGTTCTAGAATATTCTGCTGATGGTCGGAGGCGTAGTTATCGGACGCATAGTTTGAAGGACCTGACCTCCAGAGAGCTTGGGTTTATCGTTCCACCAGAAAGAGCCTCAGCTAATCAGAAGAAGATAATCGAGAGATTAAAGGTCAGGGGTTCTCTTACGCCCGGGATTATCAAACACGATCTTGGCCTTTCCGTGAAAGATATTGAAAGAGAAATGGCCAGTTTGATGAGAAAAAAGACATTCAGACGCAACGGAGAGAATTGGCCGGGCATTTATTATCAGGAACACGGACGCAAATACTATTTTGACTTGGATTATATTCAGAACAGGCTTCGGTACGCACCGCTTGTTGGGCCCTTCCAGGAAGACAGAATTGTTGGGTTTGCGTGTCTTCATGCCGGTTCCGTAGAAACAGACTACAACTTCTTTGTTAATCGTGTTCCTGAGATCATTCTTACTCAAAATGCCCAGCTTCTTGTGGGAGCGGGAGATATCATTGAGGGAAACGAACACGACCTGATGATAAAGGGTGAAGTTATCGGTGGTGCCGATAATACTGTTCAAGAAAAATGGGCAGCAAACATGATAGGTATGGTAATATCCAAAGTCTTTAAGACAAGGTTTGACCAGGCCATGCAGGGTGTTGATAAAGACAAGCTCAATTCTGAAAAAATTATTGAATTGGTGAAAGCTGCACTTCTTGTGTTTAATGTTATTCCTGGGAATCATGACCTGTGGTCCAAGAAGCACGGACACAATCCATTGGAGATATTTAGATCCACACTCGAAGCTTATCTCAATGCACACATCCAGAATACCCTTTCCGGATACAAGCTTCCGTTTGTGCCTGTTGGCCATATAGTGGGGGAGAGAGTTATCAGCGAGAGTGTTCATCAACTTCCTTCCGGTCTTAAGCTTTCAGTTCAACATCCTCACCTGTCGAGAGCAAAGACAACTTCGATCCGGCCTCAGGAGATGCTGGAATTTGGAAAGCGAATGGGATGCCAAGTAACAATAGGTGCCAATTTTCACGTTGGCGAGATTGTGAATGAGTGGGATATGGATTTGGGCCAGTGTGTTTGTATGGAACTCGGTACCATTAAGCACGGTTCCAACTTTGAACGTAATAAGATGAAGACAGTTGATCAGGGGGTCGGTTCTTTAAAGATTGTTTCCAAGGGTCAGAGGATCATAATGACAGAAGGTGTTTTTGACGGAGAAGATAATCCCGGTCCTCCCATCAACAACCTGGACGTTATAAATATGTTTCTCCAAAAGATCGGAATTGTCCCGATCAAATAAAACTAAAAAGGCCTTCTCGGCCTTTTGTTGTTTTTGTTTTGTGATTATTTGTTTAAAACACATCGATTTTCAGTTTCTTTATTTGTTGCCTGGATCCTTCTATTTGACGCATTAGAATTTCTACATCCTCTATTTTATAAAGACGATAATTGTTTATTGGATTACGATAGGCAACAAGTTTGCCTTTTTGGTCCCAGTTGCGAACTGTCAAGGGTGTTACACCGATCAAGCGGGCGACTTCTCTGACTGTTAAAAATTTCTTAGGCATACAATTTTAATTTCTAAATCCCAATTTTTAAACAGGAATAAAGATTTATGTTAACTGTTTAATCCTTTCATCAAACTTTTTATAGATGTTTATGTTGGTTTAATAACCACACTCTAGCTCTAATTAATTAAGATGGTCAATGTTGATAAGCTCGGTTTCTTTAATACGAGGATTTGGTAGTGTGATAGAGTGCTGGGTTCCTGACCAAGGCGATATCTAAAAATTTAGTATCCGAATAATTTAATATTGAAACACAGTAACGATTAAAACAAACAATTGAATTTATTTATGTGCTTGTGTAAACTAGTATGGTATACTTAAGCATATAAACAACTCAAAACCAAAGAATGAATATTAATTTATTGAAAAACAGGGTCGAATTGGAAAACGTGAATTACGGAGAAGAATTGGTGGCTGAAGAATATAATTCTGACGAATTGGCGATATCGGAAGACCAGAGGACCCCCGATGTTAATGATATTCTGACGGAAACAATTTATAAAAAAGCAGTTCGCCTAACAATGTTGATAGGTGCGGCGTTGATGCCGCTGTTTTTTCTGCCATGGACGACGAACGTTCTGGAATTGAACAAACAGATGTTTGTTGTGGTGATTGCCGGAGCTGGTTTGGTGCTATGGCTGCTTGATATAGTGATGTCGGGCAAACTTTCATGGAGGTTTAATCCTTTGGACAAAGGTGTACTTGCTTTAGCCGGCGCGGTTGCGCTGTCCGCGGTATTTTCTATTGCTAAGTTTAAAAGCATATTCGGTGCGGCTGTTGGTTTGAGCGACTCTTTGCTTACCGTAGTTTCGCTTACGGTAGTTTATATGCTCATGATTAACTCTTTCGACGATAAAGGAAAGGCGTTGAGGACGTTTTTCTCTGTTTCCGTTGTCGTTGCCATTCTGTATGGGTTTCTGCAAATGTCGGGATTTCAAATATTCAAGTACTTAAATATTTCAATATTGCAATTTACGGCATCGGGAGCATTTAACACCGTCGGTTCTGTAAATGTACTTGGAATGATGGCGGCTATCATTCTTCCAATGCTTTACACGAATAAATCGGAGAATAAAATCATTGACTATCTTTCTAAAATAGGGATTTTGGCCGCCTTGGCCATACTCGTGATCATTAACTGGTGGGTTCTGTGGTCGGTAGCGATAGTCGGTATGCTTGCGGTGGTTGCATTGGAAAGTTTGTTTTCAAGTCGTAAGGGAGTTTTCAGAATGTCCAAATTTGTGTTTCCGATGACAATTACGATCTTGGGGATTCTCCTCGTAGTTATGGGCCTTAATTTGGTTTTTGTGAAAAAAAATCTTCCCGTAGAGATAGCTCTGTCATATAAATTGTCCGGCAATGTCGCCTGGGGAGTGTTGCAAGAGAATTTTGCCTTCGGTTACGGACCGGAGAATTTCTCGCTTGCTTTTGATAAACATGGAGCAGGAAAATTAAGAAACACGACGCTATCTGGGATTAAGCTGTTTGACTCTACTTCTCAGGTGCTGAATATGGCGGTTCATAACGGTCTTGTCGGATTGGCGGCTTTGGGGTTTGTATTATGGCTTTTAGCGCAGTCTTTGTTCAGGGTGCTTAGTTCAAGATTAATGAACTTTGATCAGGAAAATATTGGGGTTATATCGGCAATGGTCGCTGCGGTTGTCGCAATGTTTCTCTATCCTTTCAATCTGGTTTTGGCTTTTACCTTCTATGCACTGTTGGCCATGATTGCGTTAGCTGTTTGGGGCGACAAAAGGGTTGTATATAATGTCGAAGAAAAGGCGTCGTTGTCGCTAATTTCTTCTCTTGGCTTTATCGGGGGCTTGTTAATGGCTTTGGTCGGGCTGTATTTTGTTTCCTTGAACTATGTTGCAGATGTTAAGTATGCAAGAGCGCTTAATCAGACGGAAGCGGAGAAGGCTTTGGGCTATACTATTGAGGCTATAAATTGGAAAGGAAATGACGATAGGTTCTATGTGCTATCGTCTCAACTGGCTTTGAATCTATTGTCTCGAGAGTTAGTTACCAAGGCTGCTCCGGATGATACCCGGAAGAATGACAGGATACAAAATTATCTGTCTTCTGCTGTTTCTCTGGCGCAGAAGGCAACGCAGGTAGCCCCGAACGAATCGAACAACTGGGGAAATCTGGGGAATGTCTATCAAAACCTGATTCAATTGGTTGATGGCACTGATGCGTTGGCGGAGACGGCGTATTTAAAAGCATCAGAGTTAAGGCCTGGTGATCCGTCTTTCTACAACCGTATCGGAAGTATGTACCTTTTGAGAGCTGATTTGCTTAGAAGACTTGTCGCATCGAGAAGTGTTGATTTTCAACAGCTCAACCTGAAGGCGGATGCTGCGCTTCTGAAGGCGGAAGATGCTTTCAAAAAAGCAATAGAATTATCCAATAATTTCGGTTTGGCTATTTATAACCTAGGCTCTGTCTATGAAAGGCAAGGCAAGCTTAGCGAAGCAGTAAAGCAGTTGGAAACAATAGCACCTTTTAATGCTAATCAGCCGGGATTGGCATTTGAGTTGGGACTTCTTTACTATAGAGCAAATCAGAAAGACAAAGCGTTTAATCAACTCCAGAGAGCAATTGTTCTTTCGCCCGACTATTCTAATGCCAGATGGTATTTGGCGCTTATATATGAAGAGAGGAGAGAGATTGATCGAGCCATAGAGCAATTGGAAAGAATATTAAGCATTGAAGCAAATAAGGACAATGAGATAGTTCTGAAAAAATTAGAAGAACTTAAGGCGGGCAAAATAAGTATTCCGCCCAAACATGTCCTCGACGAAAAACCTTTATAAAACCCTCGAAGTCTATAAGGTTCACCTCGCCGCTTTTATAGCGGCGGGTGTTTTTATTGGTTGGATAGGGTTTGCCGTTTTGAAATCGCCTCTCAAAACCACAAAAGAAGTGGTGATAAACGAAGGGCAGGGCGTTTCTGCTATCGCCGATATTTTAAAGGAAGAGAACGTCATAGATAACAAGTTTGCCTTTGTTGTCTACGTGATCGTTACTGGTAACGAAAAGAAACTCCAAGCAGGCAGATATATTTTCAAACCGGGAGTGACCACGCTGGCGATAGTGAATTCTATGGTAGAAGGATTTGCCGAATCGGACGATATAGTCATTACAATTCCGGAAGGATTCAATGTTTTTGATATTGACAAACGATTGGCTTCCGCCGGATTGACGAAAGAGGGCGAATTTGCAAAAAAATACCAAAACAATGAGGGGCAATTCTTCCCGGACACTTATCGGCTTAGTCAAATGTTGGCGACTGATAGTTACGATCTGATCACCGTATTGCGCCAGAAGGCCGCTGATAATTATGATGAAAAGACCAAAGAAATTTTAGCGGGTTTAAGCGAATTTGAAAGAGAGCGCATAATAATTATAGCCTCTATTCTTGAAAAGGAGGCTCGAACCGAGAAAGACATGAAATTGGTAGCAGGCATAATTTACAAACGGATGGAGTTGGGTATGCTGCTTCAGATTGATGCAACAGTTTTATACGGAGCATGTTTAAGAGAATTTGAAGAATCAGGATTTAAAAAGAATTGCGATGTCACGTTCCAAGGGCCAGCAAGAGAGATTAAGGTTGACGGGCCCTACAATTCGTATATGAGAACCGGATTACCGCCGGGACCAATATCTAATCCGGGATTAAAAGCCATCGAAGCGGCGCGGAACCCAGTCAAAAGCGATTATTTATACTATCTCTCGACCCGCGACGGTAGCCAGATGATTTATTCCAAAACAGCGGGGGAGCATGTGGCGAATAGAAAGAAATATCTCGGATTTTGACTTTTGGCAGGGGTTTTGATAATATGGTAATACCGTAGACAGCGTGATGAACGCCGAGGTTTAACTAAGGTCGATGCCTTGTTGAGTTTCTGCGGATAAAACCGTAGTTTTTGTTTAATTATATCAGGCAACGAGGAAGAAATAGAATCTTGTTTCTATTTCAACCGAGAGAACCTGATATACGAAACATGAAGTCAAAAACCAAAAAAGCAGAGGAGTTGGGCTTATTAAAAAACAAACTGCCCAAATTTGAGATCGTGGTTTTTACGTCGTTCTCCCCTTCGACTCGCTCCCAGCCGTCGCAAGACTCTGGCGGGCAGGCAGGGCAGGCAAAGGCAGGAGAAAAAGGTCTCTCTGTGGCTCAAATGACGGAATTAAAGAGACTGCTTAGGCCTTTGGGTTCTGAATATTTTGTGACCAAGAAAACTCTTATTGACCTAGCCCTTCGATCAACTCAGGGCAAGCAACCAGACAAAAATTATGACGGTCTGGATGTGTACGGGATGGATGGTTCGGTTGGTCTAGTGTTGGGAGGCAATGACCCTTACGGAGTAGCCAAAGGCGTCTATAATTTTTCTAAGAAAAATCCAGCGCTTCATTTTTGGGGTGCGATTTTTGGCGGTAAATTCATCGATACAGATGCGTTTTTAGAAATAGCTAAGATGCCGTCCCGCGAAGTGCTGATAGGAAGATTGGTCGGGATGCTTACATATCCGATTCGAGGATTGGCAGTGGCACTTAATGAAGTAGCAAAAAGAAAAGAAGCTATGGTATAAAAAATAAAAAATTATTATGGACAAAACAAAATTTATTGAAGAAGTTGAATCAATGCCTGTTTCCGAGTTGAATGAACTCGTTAAGGCGTTAGAAGAAAAATTTGGCGTGTCGGCGGCCGCTATGGCGGTAGCCGGACCTGCCGCCGGGGGTTCTGAAGCCGGCGCTGCGGAAGAAAAAGACAGCTACGCGGTTATCTTAAAAGAGGCAGGTGCGGCTAAGATACAAGTTATAAAGGTCTTGAGAGAAATAACCGGTCTTGGCCTTAAAGAGGCAAAAGATCTGGCTGATAAAGCGCCGGCCAGCGTTAAAGAAGGGGTCAAGAAGGTTGACGCCGATGAAATGAAAACGAAGCTGGAAGGAGCGGGAGCAACTGTCGAATTAAAATAGGTCAGACCTATTTTAATTCGACCCTGAGGAATTCGAAGAGTCGAACTCAAGTAACCTGTATTACGGATTTTATTTTATAGTCCGTTATTAAGGAGCAATTTCCCCATATATTATGGGGTTTTTGCTTTTTAAGGCGGATTAGAATACATTCAAATAAAAAGCTGTTCAAGGTCGCATTTTTTTGATAAAATTTTACGAATGGTCACTATAATTTTCGAGTCTCATGGCACTACAGTAGATAATGAAAAGCACCTAGCCTCTGGTTGGGCAGATTGTCCGTTGTCAGAATTGGGTGTCCAACAATCCAAAGAAATGGGTCAGAGATATGCCAATGACCATTTTGATGCCATCTTTTCTTCTGATTTACAAAGGTCATATAAAAGCGCAGAAATAGCTTTTGGCGATAAGTTCCCGATTATCAGAGATGCCAGACTTAATGAGTGTGACTATGGCGACTTAACCCAACATCCCAGCGAAGAAGTAGGCCCAGAAAAACCCAAGCGAATTAAAGAGCCGTTTCCGAATGGTGAAAGTTACGAGCAAACTACAGAAAGAATGAGGAGTTTTATTCAGGACTTACTTAAAAACTATGACGGCAAACGGGTAATGATTATTGGTCATCGGGCTACTCAATACGGCCTCGAATGTCTGATAAATATGACTCCGCTTGAGCAAGTAATTCCTGCTCCCTGGAAATGGCAACCAGGATGGGAATATAAACTAAAAAGTTTATGAATAAAGTTGCTATTGTAACAGGTTCAAGTAGTGGTATCGGAAAGGCAATCGCCGCCCTTTTATTAAATTTGAATTACAAAGTTTATGGTGTTTCAAAAAGCCCCTCCGTTTTTAATAATGGAAATTTTATATGGGTTCAGGCAGACTTAACGTCTGAAAATGATTTGCAGAGAATAACCAAAGAAATTAAGGACGACTCTATCAACATCTTAATAAATAATGCGGGAATTGCATTTGAAAAAGGGGCACTTGCTTTTACTGAACTAGAATTTAGAAAGATATTCGACCTTAACTTTAAGGCTCCAATTTTATTTACCCAAGCCCTTAAAGAAAAGTTGAATAAGGGGCTGGTAATAAACATATCGTCTGTATCTGACCGCCTTGTCGGAGAATTTTATGCCCTATACTGTAGTTCTAAGGCAGCATTGAATATATATTTTGATGTAGTGGCGCTTGAGGAAAAAAATATGAAAATAATCAGCATATTACCAAGTTATGTAGACACCCCGCTATTAAGAAAACTGCAGGAGAATAGTAAGAACTTTGATTGGAATTTAACTATGAAGCCAGAACAAATTGCTGAATTTGTGGGGAGAGTTATAAATGATAATGAAGATTTATCTTCGGGGGCGAAAGTTATTGTTGTTTCCGATTCCCTGAAAGAAGATTTAGAATATAATGAAAACCTTTGGGGATATAATGTTAACACAAAACAACTATCTAAAATAAAATGAGGGGTGAACCAAAACCAGAGATAAAGAATCCTGAACAAGAAGAGCAAGAAGGTTTGGAGCGTTATTATTCGGAAATTGTTCCTGACAGTATTTGCGAGGCTAACTTTCAAGAATGGGAAGCCCACCTGCAGAAAGAATTAGATGCTAAATTTAAGTCTCCTGAAGAAAAAGCCGATGCTATCAAGAGAGTAGAAGAATTTATAAAAACCCTGCCATTATTTCATGGTACAGATTTAGATAATCTGGTGAGCCTAACCAAGACGGGAGTTCTTAGGTCCAATTTTATATCTCACGAAACAGGTCTAAAACATGGAAGTAGCGGAAATACAGCCCATTTTGATAGAGAGCATGAACTAGACCATTTCGCATATTTCTTTGTTGGCTATCCAAAAAATACTGGTTGGAAAGTTCAGATGTTTTTAAAACCCAAATTGTTAGATAATCCAAGGACTAGAGTATCCTTAGAAGACCATGGCTGGGGTACTATACAAAGATTATTGGAAGCCAGGAGCAGGGGCATGTGGCCTAAAGCCAAAGGTTCTAAGGAAGCATCCTCTGGACCAGAAGATGCTTTTGAAATTCAAAAATCTCAAATATGGAAAGGTCCTGATTTTCAGAAACTGCTTCCCCTAATGCTAGCACTTTCCTATGATAATCCCGAAGAATTTCACAAAGAAACGTCAGTGCCAGGTAACTTAATTCCAGCAGGTCATTTGCCAATTATAGATGACGAATATCGGCCTATTCCTTTTTTCCCAAAATTTGAGGTTAGAGTTCCTGGGTTAGTAGTAGCCTCAGATGTTGTTTTGGTTGTTTATGACAGAGATTTTGAATATTTAGCACCCAATGAAAAGATAAAAAGAATTGAACAAGAAATGGACCATATGGCTTTTGATACATTAAGAATCCCGCCAGGAGTTACTCCAGAGAAAAGAGCAGAAATTGTCAGAGAGGCTGTAACCAAAAGGATATCCGAAAAATAGTAAGTCATGAAGCGGTGCGATTCTACTTCATTCTTCGATAAACTCAGAGCTTCGAAGGACGCAGTAATATCAATCCAAATGCGGGCAGGCAATCCTGCTTTTTTGTTGACTCATAGTTTTCTTTGGAGTATAATTAGGCTATTAACAAGTAAATACGTATCAAACGCGCCATACGAAGGACTAGTAAGCTATTATAACTAAGGCAAAGCGAGCCCAGGATGGTGAAAGCTGGGACCTGAAAAGTAGCTGAACACGTCTTCGGAGCGGTTAGCGAGAATGCCAAGTGGCACAAGCTAAACGGTAGTCACTCTATCGTGAATCAGACAATTAAGTGCTTGGATTTCTTGAATAAAGCGTCCAGGAATAAGGATGGAACCACGGGACTCTCTTACTATCTAAGACTCTCGTTCCTTTTTTGCTATTCGAACGAATAGTTATCAAGGAACGGGAGTTTTTTGGTTTCCCGTAGAAAGGAGTAGCCATGAATCACATTGGCTTCAGCCTTGGAGGTGCGGGTCCGCACCTCCTATGTTTGGTCCTCGTAGCTCAATAGAAGAGCGGTGCCCTGTGAAGGCATTGGTTGCGGGTGCAAGTCCCGTCGAGGACCCATGAGTTATAAAAAGAAAAAACTACCGAAGAGTAAATTTAATCAGTTCAAGTATCGATTTGGACTTATTAAACTTGCTCTTCTCAAGAGGGCAAGAGCTCTTTTCCAAAAGGAGGGTCGAATGAGGCTGCCACAAGTTGCAAGAATCATGGAGTCTCTAAGACTCCGAAACAAGGGACTTCGTCCTAACAATCAAAAGATTGATGAGTGGGTAGATAACTATGTTCAGCAATGCATCTTAAAAGGCCAGAAGGTAGACATCCTGACCCAGTGGTGCCTGTCCAAAGACCTCGAGACTAGATATCAAGCCCAAGGGGATAAGCTTGAACCATTACAGACGGAAATCGACTTGCTCCAAAAAGAGATACCTCAAATTTTGAAAACCTTTACTGATAATGGAGTTGGGATAAATTGGTGGATTACATTCAACGGCGCCTTCCTTGATAGAGGCAGGATTTCTAGGGAACTAGCAGATCAATATGCCGAAATGCTTAAGAGTATTAACACCGCATCGGAGGTTATACTTATGGATTGGGAAGAAGAGGTATTAGGTGGTAGCAGACCATTGCCAAGCCAGAAAGTTCTAGACGACTTCTTCGCAGTAGTTCCAAGAAAAGCATTCGATTTGGATTTTGCTAATCTCCTGGAACGAGTAAAGAAATATCCCGACTTCTCTAAAACAGAAGAGGAATTAAGAAAGGAGTCGCAGTATAAAATTGCTTGCGAAGCAGAAGAGGGAAGATTTCTATTCAGTCCGGATTCACCATTTCCTTGCGGACAGTTCCTTCTTGTCCCGCTGGAATTTCCCGAAAGATACGTCTTCTTCGCAGTAATGGCTCCAGAGTTCAAGAAAAGAATTACAGCGATAGTTAGATCTTATCCTTGGAGAATGGATGCAGACAGCCTGAATTACGAGCTCTAAAGAATCAGTTTCATGCGGTGCGATTCTACTTCATTCTTCGATAAACTCAGAGCTTCGAAGGACGCAGTAATATCAATCCGCTTTTTAATTTTAGCTTTGAATTTTACTTTACGTAATGCTCTAATCTCACAACACCTATCGCAATTTTAACCACAGAAATACAGAAAAAATGGGAAGATAATTTATATGAGAAAGAAGCGAAAAGGGGAACGCCAATTCCTAGGGGTTGAGCCAGCTGAGCTGGCTTGAGCGACTACTTAATCTCCCAGATTCTGCCGTCAGGAGTGACTGCGACAACGGTATTATCGCCGTATAGATAGACGTCTACAAATGGTTCAGAACTGCCGACTTTCAAAGTTTTAACCAAAGAGCCTGATGTTTTGTCCAGCTCGTATATTCTGGCAAGAGTTTTGTTAACCAAATAAAGTTTATCTGAATTTTTTGATGTTAGGAGAACGTCACCACTCTTTGAAACAATGAACGTATTGGTCTCCGACACTTTCTCGCCTTTGTAGTAAACAGCGAGAACTCCCGAATTATTTATTATATAAATATTGCCATCAACCGCTATTGTCGCGGGTTGGGGGGGTAAGGTATTTGACTTAAGCCATGGCGACGGTTGTTTGGAATCTGTTTTGTCGACATCAGAAAGCTTCAGTATGTTATCGCCGGTCAGTATGTATAAGTTGTTCTCATAAACATCCATGGCGATACCAAGATCTTTATGAGCGTTCAGAACGGCGATTCTTTGGTTTAGTTCTTCCGGCATTGATTCCAACAGAGAGGGGGAGACATCAACCGCTTTATCGATGTTATCCAGAATTCCATAAACCTCTTCAGTTGTTTTTTTGGTTCTGTCGTTTGTGAGCCCGACAGCGTAAATACCGGAAAGAGAGTCAACAAGCAGCTGACGCGCCCCGGCGAGGTCGTTTTGGTCTATCTTTGTTTGTGCCAGCTTCAGATTATTTTGGGTCTGGTCAATGACTGCATTCAGCCGGCGCTTTTCAGGGTCTATTACTACCAGCATTTTCGTCAAGACGACTCCGATTACCAGAATACCGACTACAAATGACAGGAGCATAAATTTCCCTTTTAGGGCACGGGTTCCTCTCCAAGAATTGAACACGCCCTTTGCCAGCTTTATCGGAGCCAGGATGGATGCCAGAATGGGGTTTACTTTTATGCCTAAAGAAAATTCAGATGATATTATTCTTGGCACCTCTTGCGTCGGTTCCTGTATTTCCAGTTTAACGTCTTTTGCGTCGGTTACCGGGATCTGGCTGTTTTGATCTAGGTCCATATGAGCTTCTTTTGGTAAACGCACGAGTTTTTCTTGGAGATTGGCTAGGGTTACGGGTATGCCGGTCTCTTCGGAATGATTTGTGGGGCTTGTCGATTTTGGTTTCTTGACAGCTAACTCCTTGCAGTTATCTATGAAGAGATACAGAGCTCCGCAACTGAAGTCCGGCTTTGTTGCTTTCACTGAGTTTATGTTCTCTGCGAATTGTCCGGCATCGTATTTTAGGAGATCTGCTTTTATGGTTTTTTCTCTCGCAATGACCATGCGATTGGGATAAAAAGCGAATAGTTTATCGCCGGCCATTATTTTCCCCGAGACGATATTGGAGAATTCCTTCTCTTCAATGGTGTCCTTGCTGAAAAGGTCTACGTTGTTGAGTATGTCTACCGTCCTTGATTCTCTGCCGAGGATTATTTTGAATTTACCGAGTTTGGATATAAGTATCTGTTCTCCGGCAATTGCAAATATGCCGATGTTTACCCCCAAAGACTTATTTTTGAAGAATTCTTCCACCACATCATTTATTTTTTTAAGGGTTGCCGAGAAGGCCTCTTTTGGAGATATGTCGGGTCTTGAGTAGTATTCTCGCTTGGCCAAGGAAGCGACCAAGTTGGTAACGTAGGCAATGTCTGGGCCGTTCTCAGAGTCTGCTGCGGCGTCATCTTGTTTTACGTTGCCGACGATGTAAAGGCCCCCGAGTTTTCTTCTGCTTTCATCATCGTAATAATCGTAGGTAAAAACATCAGTATGGCCTTCTTTGGGACCTCCTTTGATAACTATTTCTTGTGCGGTGGGTTTTAAATAAATTTTTTGCATCGACTTTACTTTTACTGCCTCTTTTTATAGACTTTAACCAGAAATCCAAGATACCCTAATTTTATTCTAAGCAAATGCCTAAGTCAAAAGACACTCTTGATAAGTTATTTGGTTCACGGCTGCGGGTCAAACTGTTGAAGTTTTTGTTCAGGAACTATCCCGGCAATTTTAATGCAAGCGAATTGTCGCACAGAATTCAGGAATCCTTTGAAGAAACCAAAAAAGAGTTGGATTTTTTGAGAAAACTGGGATTATTGAAAAAATTAAAAAATTAAAAAATGAAGAAAAAACATCACTCCCGTAAGCAAGCAAAAAAACACACACGAACCGACAGGATCAACTATTCTCTTGATCCGGAGTTTGAATTTTTTGGTGAACTGAAGGGTTTGATACTGAAATCCTCTCCCGCGGAAAAATACAAAATGGTCAAAAAAATACTGGGACTCGGAAGAGTTAAACTGGCCGTAACCTCCGGAATATTTATGGCCGAGAATAACGGTCTGGATCTTTACGATACGGTTGCGGACTTGTTCATTGTGGGGGACGATATAAGCAAAGATAAGCTTAGGCCCTTTCTCAGGGCATTGGAAGCGGAAGTGGGAAAAGAGATAAAGTTTACCCTGATGGACAAAGACGAATTTCAGTATCGCTACGGGATGTTCGACAGGTTCATTCGTGTTCTCTTGGAGGGACCGCATGAAAAAATTATAAATAAGCTTGGAATATAGCCCACTTAGTACTTGCGCCCTTAGCTCAGTGGTAGAGCGTGCCGTTCACATCGGCAAGGCCGTAGGTCCGATCCCTACAGGGCGCACCACGTTGACTTAAGGTTAATAACTTGATAATCTCTACAACAGAAACTTTTACATGCGCGAGGTTGTTGTGCGACGAGTAGTTTTGGAAAGTCCTTTTGCCGGCGATGTGGAAAGAAACCTTGCTTATGCTCGTAGGTGTTTACACGATTGTCTTTTGCGCGGTGAAGCGCCTATCGCAAGCCATTTGCTGTATACTCAGCCGGGAGTACTAGATGATAATAAGCCGGAAGAGAGGAAGCTTGGCATTGAGGCTGGTTTGGTGTGGGGATCCTTGGCAGAGGCCACGGTGGTCTATACGGACTATGGAATTTCAGGAGGTATGAAGTTCGGCATTGAAAGAGCAGAGAAGGAGGGTCGTCCGGTTGAATTTCGGAAGCTATATCCGCGGTAAACCGCGGTTTTTGTTTACTTTGTTATCCACATTGCGCTTTTGAAAACAGATGGTATATAATAAGAGCATAGTGTTAGATTGTGGATAGAAGTGGGTATAAGTCATAAAATCTGTGGATAACTTGGAAAGGGAAAACGATGTTAATAGGCGAATACAAGCACAATTTAGATGCCAAAAGAAGATTGGCGATACCTTCAAAATTCAGAAAAGAATTGGGAGAAGGGGCAATACTAACCAGGGGATTGGATAATTGCTTATTTATTTTTCCTTCGAAGTATTGGGCGCCTTTTGCCGAGATGCTGGCAGGATTATCGATGGCCAAGCAGGACACAAGGGCATTTGCCAGATTGTTCTTGTCGGGAGCGACGGAGGTGGAGTTTGATTCATTAGGCAGGGTATTGGTTCCTGAACATTTAAAAAAATATGCTGATTTGAAGAAGTCGATAGTTGTGGCCGGATTGTTTAACCGTTTAGAGATCTGGGACGAAGAAAGATGGAACAATTACCGATCCGATCTTGAAAAGAATTCAGACAAGATAGCCGAAAAACTCGGCGAATTAGGAATTATGTAAGTTTTTGTCCAAAAGCAAAGCGATTGGTAACAAAAAGTTACCCAGCACATAAAACTTTATGTGCTGGGTGCAAATGGTTGTAACCACTCACTACGTTCGCGGTAATCATTTATGCACAAGCCGGTACTTTTAAAGGAAGTGGTTGAATATCTTGACCCCAAGCCTGGCGACCAAATAATTGACGCTACTTTGGATGGCGGCGGACATGCCATGGCGCTGGTCGAGAAAATAGCACCGGATGGAAGGGTGTTGGGAATAGAGTGGGACCTCGAACTCCTTAAGGAATTCGAGTCAAAAGTTAAAAGTTCAAAGTTGAAAGACAATTTCATTTTAGTGAACGACAGTTATACGAATATTGAAAGTATTGTCCGTGAATATAATTTCAGACCGAACGGGATATTGTTCGATCTGGGATTATCCTCATGGCATTACGAGAGGAGCGGGAGGGGATTTTCATTCAAAAGAGATGAGCCGTTAGATATGCGTTATAACACGTATCGAGAAGTAAAAGGTAAAAATGAAAAAGTAAAAACAGCGGCGGAGATAGTAAATACTTACAGCAAAAAAGAGCTTGAAAAAATTATACGAGAATATGGCGAAGAGCAGTTTGCGGAAAGCATAGCTAAAAATGTTGTTCGCACCAGAAAAGTGGAGCCAATATTAAAAACATCGGAATTGGTTGAGGTAATAGGCGATTCGGTGCCGTTCTGGTACAAGAGGAGGAAAATCCATTTTGCAACAAAAACATTTCAGGCATTGAGAATAGAAGTAAACGCTGAATTAAAAAATATTGAGAAAGGGGTATCTTCAGCGATAAATATACTGGAGCCTGCTTGTCCTGAGCAGGGTCGAAGGGGAGGTCGTGTGGCGGTGATATCATTCCACGGACTTGAAGATAAGATGGTCAGAGAAATCTTTAAGAAAAAAGCCAAAGAAGGAGTAGTAAAATTCGTTATTAAAAGAACAATAAAGCCATCGTGGGAAGAGCAAAAAGCAAATCCACGATCCAGAAGCGCAAAACTTAAAATAGCGGAGAAATTATGAAACAACCCAGACACAATACAACCGCTTTAAATTATACCGGCACAGGGGTTTTTAATGTATTTCTGTTGGCAGCGGTTATTTTCTTGATGATGTACTTTGTGGTGGTCTCAAATATTATAACTTCTTCCAGTTACAGAATAGGCGTACTGACCGAAGAATTATCCGGTCTTACGGAGATAAACGGCCTTCTGACGGCTCAGAAATTATCAATTGAGGATTCTTCTATGCTCAGTTTTGCCCAGGGCCAAAACATGGTCCAAGCGACGCATGTTTCTCATATTTTTGAAAGCGGCAATGTCGCTCTTCAGCAGTAGAATTTGTGTGTTTTCTGTTAACTTGACCCATGGCTAAACACGACAACCTTCGGATCAACGCTTATTTTATTTTTGTCTTAGCGGCTGCGGCCGTTATTTCTTATAACCTTTTTGTTCTGACTTATATTAGACACCATTCTTACTCGCGGACTGCTAAGGCCCAGAGCGAGAACATAAGCAATGTATTGGCCAGAGGCAACATATATTTGGGAGAACACCTAGCCGCTACCAATAAAAAATTCCCTCTTGCTTATATGGTTCCTTCTGAAATAAAAGTCCATAGTTCTGCAGAGATCCCTGGCCGGATAAGTTCTGTATTAGGAATTGATGCCAATGAGGTCAAAAATATGATTGATTCTGGTTCCGATAAATTTAGAGTTCTTTTGAGGAGAATAGATGATAAACAGGTTGCAGCGATCAAGGCGCTTGGTATAAAAGGGTTTGGTGTTGCTTATGAAACGGACAGATATTATCCGGGCGGTTCTTTGGCTGCAAGTATCCTTGGTTTTCTCGGCTATGGCGGCGATAAAAAATCCGGTCAGTATGGCATAGAAGCATTTTATGACGATGATTTGTTTGGAAAGAAGCGTAGTGTTGGTAATTATATCGCCGGTCCCGGAATTCTCAATTTTGTATCTCGGTTGTTCAATCGCTCTGAAAACGAAGAAACTGATGACAAAAGAATAGACAGACCGGCCGATATTATTCTGACAGTAGATAAAAATATCCAGCAAGTTGCAGAGGATAAATTGAGTAGTCTCATGAATCAACTGGAGGCAGTTGGCGGCACGATAATTGTCCAGGATCCGAATACGGGTGAAATATTAGCCATGGCTGACAAGCCGACTTTCGACCCGAATAACTATAGCGAATACGAACCGAGGAATTTTTTAAACCGAGGTGTTCAAGAAATTTTTGAACCGGGTTCTTCTTTCAAGCCGATAACTATGGCCATGGGACTGGACCTTGGAGTAGTAACGCCCCAAACGACTTTTAAGGACGACGGTTTTAGGGAAGTCGCCGGATATAGAATAAAAAACTTCAGTGAAAGGGTGTTTGGAACGGTAACAATGTCCCAAGTTCTCGAAAGATCCGTAAATACAGGAGCGATGTATGTACAAGATCAGGTTGGCGATGATAATTTTTTGAATTATGCCATCAACTTTGGTTTTGGCCAAAAAACAGGGATTGATCTGCCGGGCGAAGTACCCGGTGATATAACCAACCTCTACAGCGGAAGAAAGATAAACTTTCTGACGGCCTCATTCGGACAAGGGATAGCGGTGACCCCTGTACAGCTTATCAATGCCTATTCGGCTATTGCTAACGGCGGTAAGTTGATGAAGCCTTATATAGTGGAAAAAATAATCAAAGAAGGCGGTGAAGAAGAGGTGATTCAGCCTGAAATAGTCGCCATACCGATATCGGAGAAAACTGCCACGAAGCTTAAGTCAATGCTTGTTGGCGTCGTAGACAACGGTTTTGATAAAGCCCGTATAAGCGGTTATGACATAGCAGGCAAAACAGGAACGGCTCAAATACCGGACGGCAAAGGAGGTTATCTTGAGGATGAGTACATCCACGATTTTCTCGGTTTTGCCCCTGCCTTTGATCCTAAATTTGTGATATTGATAAAGGTAGACAGGCCTAAAGGAATTACTTTTGCGGCTGACAGCTTATCGCCCACGTTCAGAGACATCGCAGTCTTTTTATTGAACTATTACAGTATTCCGCCGACGAGGCGTTAAAAGTTATCCACACGACCGACTTGCGATGTCGGTCATCCAGTGTCGGTCACCCATAAGTTTATGAAAGAAATAGCCAAAAAAATCATTATCTGGAAAATTAATTTTATAGCTCGAATGTACTTGTGGCGTTTTAAGCCGATGATAATTGCCATTACTGGGAATGTTGGCAAAACGTCGACCAAGGAGGCGGTCGTTGCTGTTTTAAGCAGTATTAAAAGAGTTCGTTCCGGAAAGGGCAACTTAAACAATGAGTTTGGCGTGCCGTTGGTGATTGTCGGCAACTGGGCGGATGACTACTATGAAGGCGGCAATACTTTGTGGTTTTGGGTAAGGGTCTTACTTATCTCTTTTTTTGGCTGGTTTTTTGCCAGAAATTATCCTAGAGTCTTGGTTCTTGAATACGGGGCGGACAAGCCGGGGGACATTAAAAGATTGGTGGAAAAATTCAGACCTCACATCGGAATTGTCACGGCTGTCGGAGAAATACCGGTTCATGTTGAATTTTTCTCCGGTTCTGAAGCGGTAGCGAGAGAGAAGTCGAGGTTGATAGAAGCGCTTGAACCGACCGGCTATGCCATTCTTAATTCTGACGACGACGTCGTGTTGGATATGAAAAAAAGAACAAAAGCAACGGTGGTAACTTACGGATTCGGAGAAGGGGCTGAGGTGAGGGTCTCTAATTTTGATTACAAAACTGATAACAACATACCACTTGGGACAAGTTTCAAGCTTCATTATGGTCCAAATAGTTTTGTACCCGTAAACGTAATGGGTTCGCTTGGTCCGTCGCAAGCATATGCCGCCGCCGCTGCGGCGGCGGTGGGTATCACGATGGATATGAACCTGGTTGAGATAAGCGACGCTTTGTCGTATTACGATGGGCCCAAAGGCCGACTCAAGATACTGGCCGGCATTAAACACTCTTGGATTATTGACGATACTTATAACGCATCTCCGGCTTCAACTCGTTTAGCATTGAGCGTGTTAAGGGAACTTCCTGCCAAAAGGCGTATAGCCGTACTGGGAGATATGCTTGAGTTGGGCAAATATTCTGTTCAGGCGCATCAAGCGACAGGGGATCTGGTGAACGGCTTTGTCGATGTATTGATTTGTGTCGGCGCAAGAGCCAAGTTCATAGCTGATTCGGCGGCAAACCAAATGCCGAAAGAAAATATTTACACCTTTGATACGGCAGATACAGCAGAGCGCAAGGTCCAAGAATTGATAGAAGAAGGCGATCTGATATTAATAAAGGGCTCACAAGGGATGAGGATGGAAAGAATAGTTGAGGAAATAATGGCCGAACCGCAACGAAAGAGAGAATTATTAGTAAGACAAAGTAAGAAGTGGCTTCAGAAATAACGAAGCCCCCGATGTTCTGGGGGCTGACGGTAGAAAGACGGCGAGTTATTGGCCCGCCGATTCTTCTCCGAAACGAACGGCCACATCAATGGCCTTGAAAAATGGACGGACGAACATGTGGATCACGATTGATGCAAGCGCCAATACGCCCACGCCGATCAACACTTCGGTCGTCGCGGAAAACGACACTTCCGCGACGTACCCGATGCTGACGCCAAGAGTGCCGGCGACGACGAAAAAAGAAATCAGGTGCCACATCGGACCCTCCTTTTGTTAGGTCGCATGGTTTAATTATAACACGTCCTTATCATTTTTGTCAAATTTCAAATTTGTGTTAAAATAAAGTAGTTTTATGGCCCTGTCGTCTAGCCCGGTCTAGGACACTTGGTTCTCATCCAAGAAACACGGGTTCAAATCCCGTCGGGGCTGCACTTTTAGGAAGCTAGTATTTATGGTATCTTTTGAGGTGATAGCTAAGGGACGTTAGAACCTGTAATTTAATTTCTATGCCAGATGAATGGTCAAACAAAGATTTTGCCGAGGATTGGGATAACGGCGGTGCGGCAAAACACCCAGTCAGAAAAGAGCATTTAGATATGCTCATTTCTATTATTTCTGATGGCTATTCTTCGGATAAATATATTCTTGATTTAGGTTATGGCTCTGGGCAGGTAGAAGAAATGCTATACGCACAAATACCAGATGCCAATATAGTCGGGACTGATAATTCAGATGTGATGATAGAATTATCAAAGAAAAGATTAGGCGATAAATTCTCAAAGCTAACCGTCATAAATCATAGCCTGGAAGACATAGAAGCTCTTGAGTTGCCAAAAGGAAATTACCAATATGTCATTAGCGTTCAAGCTCTGCATCATCTGACACACGACCAACAGAAAAAGATTTTCCAATTTGTATACAATACTCTAGGGTCAGGAGGTAGTTTCTTATTCATAGACAGAATTGCTCTTGATGTTCAAACCTTTGAGCAGTCCTACAAAGCTATTTATGAAAAAATGTTTAATAAGCCCTTTGAAGGATACAAGAAGGATATTGAACAGAAAGGTGATTATCCAGGAACTCCAGAAGAGCATATATCTTGGCTCCAAGAAGTTGGCTTTAAGGCTACCTGTTTAAATAAGAAATTTGATAGGGCTTTTATCCTGGGAGTTAAGAAATAAATTATTACCAGCTCCTAACAATGGCGAACGGAGAATACCCAGTTAATTGCATTAAATGGGTTCTAACTTCGTCCAGTCCACGCTGCCAAAGAATCTGTTAGAAATATCGGTTCGGATTATAGAAATAAAAGAAAATTTTCATTTTTGTAAGATCCAGGTAGGGTCTTTTTTGTTCTTCTACGAAAATTTGACATTTAAATACATATACTGTACACTTGTTGAGGTATCAACTTGTACCCTGAAAATAGAAAAAGGAGACCGGAAATGAAGAGAATCAGTGTAGGCCTCGCTTTGCTATCTGGGTTTTTCATGGTTGCCTGTGAGCAATTACCACAACCACCGTCGCAAGCGGAGCAAATCTTGCAAGGTGAGCACAAGCTACGCAAAATGGTAGAACGAACAGAGACCAATTCCTATATTTCCGGTGGCTTCTTTCTTTTTGTTGGTGCGCTTAGCGGAGGGACGACAACAAATGTGTTGGTAAAGTTCGCTTGGGAAATGAATGACGGCACTTATGCTCTGTCGTCGCTCCCACTAGAAAAAATTCGAGTCAAGCTTGATGAAAAAGCGACGACGCCAACGATTAAATTCCGGTGGCGACCATGGTCAGGTTTGGGTACAGCACAAGTTCAGAACCTTATGGATTATCATGTGCTTTACGCGCTCGTAACGGTCAGAGAGAGTGACTGGCCGGTTCAGGTCAATCTTCCGCTTAACGAGAAATAGATAGTTTGACTAGGAGTTTCGTTCATCTCGACGCAAGAGCAATCTTGCGTCTTTTTTTAAAGAATTTGCCGCCAAGACTGAAATTCGTTAGAATTTCAATAATTCAATCTGAATTAAAAACTTGAAATTGTCATCCCTGCAACAGACCCGATTCAGAATTTTCGGAGGGGGTGGTGGTTCGGTCATCACCGCCCTTGGCGGCGAAATGAGTTCGAACTATTTCAAGAATACTCTGCGAATTTGACATATATCATAGAAATATAGTATAATTAAATTGTGGTTAATTACCCCAAGGAGGTGACCGATGAGTTTACAACTTCTGGCTGCTGGTGTGAAAAATGCTCTCGAGAGTGGAAGGCCGACCAAGATTGCCGTTCATTCTGAAACCCAGGTTGAACTGGGACAGAGGGCGGCACAGCGTATGGGTGGCGACCGAGCCACCAGCCTGACCTTCGTGGTCATTCCCGAAGAGGAGCAGGAGCAGTTCCCTGTCGGAGCCATTCTGGTTCCCTGACTCTAGCCCGCGATGAACCCCACAAGGTCGTCGTGGGCTTCATCGTTTTTAAGAACCCGCTATACTGAAATTAAAAGTCTGGAATGTATGCTTCCATTTGAGGATTGTCTCTCCAATGGTGTCCCACCCTAGAGACTTGTACCCTGCTCAAGGAGAATGGTCAGAATGAAATGACCAAGGAATTAAGGCTTTACTTCATATATTTTTGTTTTCCTAAAACATCTTTTTCGGAGGGGCCTCGCCTATGCCAAGGCTACGGCGGAGCAATGCAAGGGGAGGGGAAGACTTTTGACCGAAAGAACAGCAGAAATGCTGGTTTTTTGTTGGGCTTGACAAATTAATACCATATACTATACTAGTACCCAGGATTGGGTCATGTTGACTCAGTCGCACATTCCAAACCGAAAGGAAGGAGGACAACCCATGAAGGAGCAAATTCTTGCAGTGACGAGCGTTGTTGTTCTTGCGTTCTTCGCTACTGGGTGCGAGAAGTCGGAAGCAGTTCGCGCACAGGAAGAGAGTCTGCGAGCACAACAACTTCGGGCAATTACCAAGAATGTCATTGACACTATCCTGTATATCAAGGATGATCGCACCGGTCTCTGTTTTGCATATCATGTGCATGGCGTGAATAATATCAGAGAGTCTATCGCAACTGTTCCTTGTGAGGCGATTCCACCCAAACTGCTCACGGTAGCGAAGTGAGTTGTACTCAATGAAAAAGGACTGAGCAGACCAACTGTTTGACCGTTACGTCGAAAGACCTCTAGCGGTTTTTGTTTTTAATAAACTGTTAATTCTAGCGGTTTTTAATAAAATACCCATAAATTTGACCGAACAAAGTTTTCCCCTTCGACAAGTTCAGGGAAATCAATGTGCTACCTACTGTGCTAAAGCTTCGAAGCGCTAAGCTCGCCTTCGTTAAAACTACGGCGGAGCAAGCAAGGGGAGGGGAAGACTTTTGACCGAAAGGAGCGTTGACTCAGCCAATACTATCGATTACAATTAACCCGTAGTCGATTCAAAAAATAGCAGGAGGCATTAAGATGAGTGAAAAAAGAAACATAGATCAGGAAACACGTAGTTTTGAATTACGAATGCAAGCCGATGCAGTAACGAGGGCGACATTTTTACTTGGCAAGGACGGGGAACGGTTTTTAAATGATGTGCTTCAGAAACTTGCAGATGCCGAGAGTAAATCAGGATTTTTATGTGGCTTTGTGGATCTTGCGGCATCTGATGAACTAGAAAAAGATGAGTTGCTACAGTATCTTGTGCAACAGGATTTGATAGTTTTGAACAACAATGGATCTTTTAAATTATCGCCAAATGGTGAGAAAAGAAGTTCTGCTCAGCTTCCTCCTCAAATAGAAACCGAGTTAAGGTAACCTTAACGGGGATGTGTTTATTTATGAATTAATCTGGTAATTTTTACCAGATTTTGTTTTAATACCAAAGATGAATAAAGATTTTAATAAATGGCATGATAAGAAAGCCAACCTTCACGATAGGGGTTCTAGGGTATTTTTTCATGAGCGTGAAGTATGGTGGTGCTCTCTAGGTTTAAATATCGGATTTGAGCAGGATGGCAAAGGATTTAATTTTGCCCGTCCGGTTTTAGTTTTTAAGAAATTTAATAATGAGACATTTTGGGCTATTCCCTTAACCACCAAAGTTAAAACTGGTAAGTATTGGTTTCCTGTTAATCTCGAAGACGGCGTAAAGAGAACTGCTGTCCTCTCCCAATTGCGCTTGGCTGATGCCAAGAGACTTTATCAGAAAATAGGGGTATTAGATGAAGGTCAATATCAAAAGCTAACAGAGGCATTTATCAAGCTTTGCAGGGTTAAATAGTCAGAAACACCCTTGCAGGTGTTTCGAGGCCGAAGCCGTATAGGCTTTAAATGTATCATGTGGCTTATGAAAAGTCAATGATTTATCAACACGCACTTCGACTTTGCTTCGGGGTAAACCATCATTTCCAACATTAGTGACTAAATGCGTAAGAATTCGGAATTAACCCTCCTTCGCATTCCTCCTTCGTTAAAACTTCGAAGGACAAGAAAGCTTCGGAGGGCACAGCAAGGGTTCGCTGATAAAGTTTTATCTCGACTTACGGTACTCTTGACGTTTTGATTGACTTTTGTCTAAAAATATGATATATTTAAGCATACGATAGACTTCGAGTTCTTAAACAAGGAGGGGAGGGCAACACAATGAGAATGAGGATTTTCCTAGTGGTAGTCATCCTGGCTTCTACGGCCACTACCGCACAGGCTCAGCAAGTTTCCGGATTTGTTGAGTCGTGGAATACGGTGAGCGAGGAGAGTGTCAAGCCTCAGCTCAACGTGTATGCTCGCGGGCCGCTGAAAGGCGGGCTTGACTGGTCCGCTTGGACACTCACTTCCAAGGGGTGGAGCGAGGCCTTGGTCGGTCTCACCTATACTCCCGTGAAATGGATCGAGGTTTCAGGCAGTCTTGGCATTGAGACCGCCGATGATCCGCTTCGGCAAGGAGCAAGCGTGTGGTTGGGCAAGGGGCGATGGGCGCTCTTGTCTATTCACGAGAATGGCGGCAGCGGTTATTGGTATAGGTACTTGGGCAAGTTCCAGGCAACCGAAACCATAGCTGTCGGCATTGAGAGTCGCCGGTTCTTCGGAACCGGACCCTACGCCGAAAAGAAGTTTGGCAAGGTCGCCCTTTGGGGAACCTATGCCGTCGCGACAACATGGGTGTCGCAGGGGTCAGGTTCAACTTTTGAGAGCACTGACCAAGCTCTCGGGGACGCTTCGGCGTCCCTTTTTTGTAACAAAAAAGACCATGATGGTCTTTTGATTATGTTCTACTTGCCAAAGCACATATGCAAGATTCAGCAAGTTGACCTGGTTTCAGATTGTGTTGCGGACATCCAACGTAATGCTTTCTTTCGGTATTTGATTTTTTAGTAAACTCTAATTTTGACGGAACAAGCTCTGGTTTTACTAACAAACCTTCGCAAGCTTGTTGCAAATCGACATTCAGGAAGTAAGCATAAGGATTGAGATTCCCTAACTTATCGGATCCGTCTTTGGCGTGCTGGTGTAAAAGAACATACAACAAGGCACAGCTGTCGCAATTTTTCGGTTTTCTGGTACCTCTATAATCAGGATGCTTTTTACAGCAAACATTCAGCGCATAGCTTGAGGCCTTAACTGACATTTTTTCTCTCCCAAAAGAACGATTTTCTCAGGTTCTAATTTACCAGAAAACCATATTAAACACAACGAATCGTTAATCCTAGCGGTTTTTAATAAAATACCCATAAATTTCTTTTTAATTGTTTTATTTGGATATGTAGCGTGGACTAATTTTTAAAAATCAGCTTTAATATTCGTAGTTCTTTTAATGATCAGGGGTTGAATGGCTCAAAAAAGAGCCCTTATTATTCAGGGCGGGACAATGAGGGGGGCATTTTTTGTCGGAGCATTGAAGTCTATATATCATCTTCTCGGACCAGAATATTTCGATACGATTTTTTCCACTTCCGTCGGCATTTTTGAACAGGCATTCTTCGCGTCCGGACAGATTGATGTTATGGAAAATACCTGGAGAGAGTATGTTCATGGCCGGCAACTCATTAATTACGCCAATCCGATAAGAGGCAGACCGATTCTTGACCTCGATTATCTAACCGATCTGTTTCAGTCCGACAAGTCATTACTGGACATTGACTGTCTTAATCGTTCAGGCATTAATTGTTTTGTTTTTGTAGCCGATTATCAGACAAGACAACCGGCTGTGATAAATTTTAAAGATCATGATATTTTTAATCTGATGAAGGCTGCGTGTGCTTTGCCGATGCTCTATCCTAAAACAGTAACTATTCATGGAAAAAGATATGTTGATGGATGCATGGCGTCTGCGGTTGATTTCAGGAATCTATTACACAAAATGCTGGAGCCTTTTGACCAGGTTATTGCTATTGTCAGTAATGCTCATGATAGCCGCGTAGACATCGAAAAGGTTATCAGGCCCAGCCGAACACCACTTTTACACAGACTGGATACTGATAGGGCAAGAATTATCAGAACCATTGAGCAGGGCAGGGTTGATACCGAAAACTTTATTAAGGCCAATCGCATGACAGCCGGCAGCTAACAGGGCCGGTTTTTGGTTGACTATTTTTTTAATTCTGATAGTATATAAAAGTCGTTTAATCTATTATGTTTGCAATCATCAAAACGGGAGGGAAACAATATAAAGTCGCCGAAGGCGATATTTTGACGGTAGAAAAACTGACAAGAGACAAGGGAAAAGAGACAAGAGACAATGTTGAATTTGATAAGGTTCTGCTGGTGGCAAATGGGGAAGTTAAGGTTGGCAAGCCGATCGTTCCCGGGGCGAAGGTAGTGGCCAAGGTTTTAGAAGAAGGTAAGGGCAAAAAGAAGATGGTTTTTAGATATAAATCTAAAACCCGTCAGCATAAAAAGAAAGGTCATAGACAACCATTTACCAAGATTCAAATTTTAAAAATAGAGAGCTAATTAGCTCTCTATTTTCTATACTCAAGTGCGTTCTTTAGTGTGATCTCGTCCGCATATTCCAAATGTGAGCCGGAGGAGAGGCCTCGGCCAAGACGCGTGATCGACACGCTTTTTTTCCGCCAACTGGCGGAGGCAAAGAGCTCTCTTAAATACAATGCGGTTGTTTCACCGGGCGTGTTGGGGTTGGTAGCTATGATGAGCTCAATATCGTTGCTCTCGGCCATTTCGCCCAATCTCTTTTCCAACTCCTTTATTCTGAGATTTGCAGGGTTTATTTTGTCCAAAGGATTTATGGCTCCGCCAAGAACATGATAAAGGCCTTTGTATAATCCCGTTTTTTCTACGGATTCAAGGTCGGTTATTTTTTCAACAATCATTAATTTGGCTCTGTCTCTTTTCATATCATGGCAGATATGACAATGAGAGTTGTCGGAGATATTGAAGCACTCATTACAAAAACTCACATCTCGTTTAAGGTTGTTTATTGATTCCCCCAACTCTCTAAGACTCTCTTCCGGCTGTTCAATCAACGCAATAACAAAACGGGCGGCCTGTCTCGGGCCAACACCGGGGAGACGCTGGAAGAGTTTGACTAGTTGTTGAAATTTAGTGTTCATTGCGTTTTACCACTAGTGGCTAATGGCTAGTTGCTAATTGCTAATTTATATTACTTCTCCCATTAAGTATTCATCCGTGTGGAACCTATCGCTTGTTTTGAATCTTAAACTGGTGGGGTCAACATAGAAGTCAATCTGGCCAGTAGGGCCGTTACGGTGTTTGGCAATTACCACTTGGGCTTGGTTTAGCTTGTTTTCTTTTTTAGCTTTTTCAAAATTGTTTTTGTCGTCCCGATGTATAAACATTACTAAATCCGCGTCTTGCTCAATTGATCCGGATGACCTCAAGTCTGACAGTCGCGGTTTATGACCTTCTCGCTGTTCCACTGAACGAGATAACTGCGATACGGCTATAATAGGTATGTTCAGTTCTTTGGCGAGCCCCTTTAGCCCTCTGGATATTTCTGTAACCTGCTGAACCTCACTTTCATAATTTCTTCTTGAAGACATTAACTGAAGGTAGTCAACTATGAGCAGTTCTAATCCGTGTTCGGCCTGAAGGCGTCTTGCCATCGATCTCATTTGAAGAATATTCGGAGACGGCGTATCGTCTACGTAAATAGGCAAAGAACGCAGTGTCTCACAGGCGCCTGCCACGTCTTGAAGTCCATCGCCCAGTTTTCCGGTTCTGAGATGATGCAAACTAACTCCTGACTCCAACGCCAAAAACCTGTCTATTATCTGATCAAGCGACATTTCCATACTGAATATGCCGACAGGAATATTTTGTTTCGCTACGTTTAGGGCTACATTAAGCGCGAACGCGGTCTTACCGACGGATGGTCTTGCCGCAAGTATTATCAAGTCTGATCTCTGAAGTCCGCCAAGAGTGTCGTCCAATTCAGGAAAATTTGTTCGACAGCCGCGTATTTCATCATGCTGGCTCGTGATTCTGTTCATTGCTTCGTCAAGGACAAACTTGTCCAGCGGCAAGAAGGTTTTAGTCAGAGATCCGCTGGAGATGGCGAATAATCTTTTCTCCGCTTCATCCAGCAAATTCTCTACGTCGTCATCTTCCTGATGACCAAGGCCGATAATGTGATGGGCGGTGTCTATCAGGTCGCGGAGTATTTTTTTCTTTTGAACCATCTTCGCATACGAATTTACGTGAGCCGAGGTCGGAACTGATGCGGCCAAGGACGAAATGTAGCTGATGCCTCCGACATCATCCAATAACTTCACCTCTTCAAGTTTGTTGGAGATGCTCAAAAGGTCTATGGGTTCTCTTCTTTCAAACAAAGCAAAAATGGCCTTGTAGATATTTTGATGGGCCTTGTTATAGAAATCCTCCGGCCTTAAAAAGTCGGCGATCTTATTTATCGCTTCGCGGTCCACCAAAAGAGCGCCGAGCAAAGATTTTTCGGCGTCTATATTCTGCGGGGGAAGTTTGTTTTTATCAATTAGTTCCATTACGGATTACGGATTACGGATTACGGATTTTTAAAATTCGCAATTCATAATTCGCAACTTAACAATAATAAAGTATATCTTTTATTTTCAGACATAATCAAGTTTTTCGGTGGATTAGCTGTGGGGAAAATTATTACCACGCGATACTTGCTAATTCTTTATAATTATTGTATGGTATCTAAACAACCGTTCTCGTCAAAACCGGAGGTTGGTATGGAGTATATGAGTTATGTTCTTCTGGGATTGCTAATCCTTGGCGGAATATTCTTTGTGCTCAGTCTTAATTACCGTCTTAGGCATGACAATGACCCCATGACGTATTTGTTTACTGCCTTTGGTTTTATGACCTATTCCATACTGTGCTTTATTATGGCGACTTTTGTTGAGGAGAGTAATTTGGGCCAATTTTCTTTGAAAGGTATAAGGATAGCGGGATGGGTATTTTTTGCAGTTAGCGGGTTTTCCGCCTGGTTTGCTAGAGGTGATCGGGGCAAAGATTCGGATAAAACCCAAACGCCATGATTGGTTGTATGATTCAATGTCAGGATTTTTAATCCGGACATTTTTAGTATAGATGAGATATTCTTATTGTTTGGTGGCTATCGGTCCGTAGATAGTGTCTTCAATTTCGTAGCCGAGAGAACGGATTTTATCCCGCAGTTTATCGGATTCTTCGTAGTTTTTTTCTGCCCGGAATTTCTCTCTTTCCTTAATCATTTTTTGTATTTCTTCGGGAATTTCTTTTTTATCTGTAGTAACAATTCCAAGAATCGAATTAACCTTTTCCAGGTATAACTTGACTGAATTTATACTCTTAGTATCTAAGGAGTTAGTATTAACCATGGGGTTCGCGGTTCTGATGAATTCAAAAACTGAACCAAGGGCATCGGGAGTGTTAAAATCGTTATCCATCGCTTCAGTAAATTGTTTCTGGGATTGGGTTGAAGCTTCTTCGATATTTTCTTTACCGTTTCCGTCGGAAAGATTTAATTTCTGAACAAATTCAGTTATTCGGCCAACTCCGGCTTCGGCCTGCTTCAGGGCTTTATCCCCGAATTCAAGCGGAGAGCGGTAATAACCGCTTAATAAATAAAACCTCAGAACTTCTTTGGGATATTTCTTCAGAAGTTGGCGAACCGTCGCAAAATTGCCAAGAGATTTAGACATTTTCTGCTCCTTACTCACCACAAAAGCAACATGCATCCAATATTTGACGAACGGTTTCTTGCCGGAGGCCGCTTCCTGTTGAGTTATTTCCGCCTCGTGGTGGGGGAATATCAGGTCTTGTCCTCCGCCGTGGATGTCGTATTGCGGGCCGAAGTATTTATCGGTTATGGCGGTGTCCTCAATATGCCAGCCAGGACGGCCGTCGCCGAATTGTGCCGGCCAAGACGGATCACTTTTTTGAGAGAATTTCCAAAGCGCGAAGTCGCCGCGATTGCGTTTCTTATCGCTGTCATCTATGCGCGAAACAGCGTCATCAGCCATGCCGGATGTTCTGCCCGACAGTTTGCCGTAGTCAGGAAAAGTAGACAGATCAAAATAGATGCCGTCGTTTTCAATCGTGTAAGCGTTGCCTTTGTCTAATAAGGTTTGGACCTGTTTGATTACTTGAGGGATGTGGTCGGTAGCGTTCTTGTATTCCGGAGACGTAACACCCAGCGCCAGCATATCTTCCTTAAAAATATCACTGTATTTTTTGGCATATTCCAAGGAATCCACGCCTTCTTTTTGCGCCTGTTCAATTATTTTATTGTCTATGTCGGTGATGTTCTGGATGTAATCAATTTTGTATCCCTCGTAGCGAAGATATTTGGCGACCACGTCAAAGAAAACGAAAGTTCTGGCATTGCCGATATGGATATAATCGTAAACTGTCGGTCCGCAGACGAACATTCTGACTTTTTTGCTATCCATCGGCGCGAGTTCCTCTTTTTTACCGGAAATTGTGTTTAATATCTTTATCATTGCTAATTAAATAAAGGCGTATGCGCTATAAACAGTACTATAATAGCCAAGGACATTACAATAAGAGTTAAATATCCTATGGCGTTGGACGTTTTTTTATTTACATTCGGACCGACTATTGCGGGATTGTTGGCCATATGAAGGAGTGTTGCTATGAGGAACGGAGCGACTATGCCATGAATTATCGAAGTCCATATAAGGGCCTTCACGGCACTTATGCCGAAATAAGGTATTACCATACCGACTACAGTCGAGATTATTATAACGACGTAAAACCCTTTTGCTTTTGAGAACGGCCTATCCAAACCACTTGACCATCCGAATATTTCCGACATTACATAAGCCGAAGAGCCGGCTAGAATGGGAATTGCGAGAAGCCCGGCGCTTATTATGCCGAGAGTAAATAAAACATAAGCATAATCGCCGGCCAAGGGACGCAATGCTTCTGCCGCGTCTTTGACGGTTTCTATATTATTTATACCGGCGCTGAAAAGTACTGAAGCGGTTAAGGCAATTATGAAGAGACCTATGAAGTTGGAGAAAAACATACCGATTCTCGTGTCGCTGGCGGTTCTTCTTAATTCGTTTCTTGTCACTATTCTATATTCGCAAACGAGCGGTTTTCCGTCGGTATTATTATGAATTTTCTTTTCTTCTGCTTCTTCGCTGGCTTGCCAAAAGGCCAGGTATGGGGAAATAGTTGTGCCGAAAATGGCGACGATCATCAGGATGCCTTCCTTGTGGAAGGGCAGGACCGGGATAAGAAGTTGTTTCAATATTAACGGCCAGTTGTCTATCACCATTAATCCGGCGACGACATAAGCGAACAGCGATATCGCCAGCCACTTGAATATCATCACGATTTTTCTGTAGGGGAGAACGATTATTAAAACAAGTATCAATAGGACAATTAACCAAGACAAAAGCGTGGTTGATTGGGGTGTCAGCAACTTTATTGCCGATGCCATACCGTATACATCGGCTCCTATATTGAACGTGTTCGAGACGATAATCAGTGTAGAAATGAAAAACAAAAGTGTTCGGGAGTAGTATTTTTTGATGTTTCCGGTCAATCCGCAACTTGATGAGATGCCGATGCGGGCGCTCATTTCCTGGATTACTATCATAAGTGGCAGAGTATAGAGCATTGTCCAGACAGCAGAGAAACCCAGACGAGCGCCGGCGGCAGAATACGTGATAATTCCAGAAGGGTCATCGTCGGATGCGCCGGTTATAAGACCGGGACCGAGTGACCTCCATAATTTTTTGAGATTCAAGGGCATTGACCAATATTAACACGTAAACAAGTCTGTGGGCAAAACAGTCGGCTTGCTATTTTGTCGAATAAAAACTAGCACTCTTGACCATAGAGTGCTAGTTTGATAATATTGAAACGTGATTACCGACAGACAAAAAAAATTACTTAATATTGTCATCGGCCAGTATATTAAGAATCCTGAGCCGGTAAGTTCAAAAGCCCTGGTAAAATCTGGTCCTTTTAGCGTGAGTTCGGCTACTTTGCGGCATGAAATGAATGAGCTTGAGAGAGCCGGTTATCTGATGCAGTTGCACACATCGAGCGGACGAATTCCGACCACCAAGGCTTATCGGTTGTATGTGGATAGCTTGATGTCAGGTCCAGGAATCTATGTTCCCGAGGCGACTAAGAATAAGATTCATAAGGCAATCAATGAAGCTAAGGATGATCCCGAAGAGCTTAATAAGATTGTAGCCAATATTGTTTCCGTTTTGTCCGAGAATATGGTTTTTACAAAAATTGATGAGACTGATCGGTTTTATAAAACGGGACTCTCAAGTTTATTCGAGTTTCCTGAATTCAGGGAATCTGACCGTGTGTTTAATATAGCCAGTGCATTTGATCAGTTTGAAAGATTATTTACTCAAATCGAAGATGAACTTTTTGGAATCAATTCTGCGGATATATCAATATTTATCGGCGACGAGAATCCGATAAAAAATATTAAAGAAGAGGCGGTTATCGTGGTCAGATATCCTTTGCCGGGAAATAAAATGGGGTCGATGACGATAGTGGGGCCGATGAGAATGAATTATGAGAAGAACTTGGGATTAGCTCAGTGTCTTGTGGAGGAATTTAAAAATAAATTTAATTTAAAATTATGAGCGATGAACAGAATATAAAAACAGAGGACGGTTTGAATGAAAAACCTGAGAAATGCGTGGCTGAAAAAGAAGAATATCTGAATAATTGGAAAAGAGAACGGGCCGATTTTCTGAATTATAAAAAAGATGAAGCAAAACGATTGGAAGAGTTTGTGAAATTTGCCAACGAAGCGGTTATTCTGGAAGTTATTGATATCATTGATGACCTGGAAAGAGCCCACCAAAATTTTGTAAAACAAAACTTAGGCGGGCAGGCGGCTCAGGAGGGACTAGATCAAGTGTTGAAGAAGTTCCAGGATTTACTGAAGAAGTATGGCATAGAAAGAATTAGGGTAGAAGGCGCTTTTGATCCATTGTTGCATGAAGCGGTCGCCGTGCCTTCCGAAGATTTAGGCGAGGGGCGAGGAGGAACGGAAGGCGACAGGTTAGAGGAATTAAGAGCCGGATATACAATGCACGGCCGAGTCATAAGACCGGCAAGAGTAAAAATCATTAAATAAATATGGCAACCCCAGCACAAATTTTGCAAGTTGGGGATGGCAGCCCGCTGCGCCCATAACGGTATGTCCCTATTCGGGACACGCGGACTGCGATATTCTTTCAAGTTTTTATAAAAATATAATTTATCAGCGTTAGCGAAGGCAAAATTTGAGCGGGGTGCTCCATTTTGTAATCAATCGCTACGCTCTTGAACAAAATGAGCAAGATTTTAGGAATCGATTTAGGAACAACTAATTCGGCGATGGCGATAGTCGAGGTCGGTCAGCCGAGAATACTGGAAAATAAAGAGGGGATGAGGACCACCCCGTCTATTACTGCTATGGGCAAGAACGGAGAGCGTTACGTTGGCGTTACCGCCAAACGCCAAGCGGTTACCAATCCGAAAGATACTATTTTTTCTGCCAAGCGCTTAATGGGCAGGAGATTTTCTGATACTGAAGTCCAGCATGACAAAAAACTTCTTCCCTACGAAATAAAAGAAGGCGCCAACAACGGAGTTGATATAAAAATGGGGGATAAGTGGTATAGGCCGGCGGAAATATCAGCCATGGTGTTGCAGAAACTCAAGAATGACGCCGAAGATCGGCTGGGCGAAAAGATTACCGAAGCGATAATTACCGTTCCGGCATATTTTGACGATGCCCAGAGAAAAGCGACCAAAGATGCCGGGGAGATTGCAGGTCTTAATGTAAAGCGGGTCATTAACGAGCCGACTGCGGCGGCTCTTGCTTACGGCTTGGACAAGAAGAAAGACGAGAAAATAGTCGTCTATGATTTTGGCGGCGGTACTTTTGATATTTCAGTTCTTGAGATAGGCGACGATACGATCGAGGTCAGATCAACCGGCGGCGATACGCATTTGGGCGGCGATGATATCGACCAGAGAATAATCAGTTATTTTGTCGAAGAATTTAAAAAAGAAAGCGGCGTGGATATCTCAAAAGACCAGCTTGCGTTGCAGCGTTTGAAAGATGCGGCCGAAAAAGCCAAGCACGAATTATCCAGTACTTTGCAGACGGAGGTGAATGTTCCGTTTTTGACCGCCGATGCTTCGGGGGCCAAGCATTTCAATATTAGTTTTTCCCGGGCCAAACTCGAGGAATTAGTCGGCGATTTGGTAAAAAAATCCATAGATCTGACTGAACAAACCGTTGAAGAAGCCGGATTCAAGATGTCGGATATCAACGAAGTCATATTGGTTGGTGGCCAGACAAGGATGCCCTTGATAGTCGAAGAGGTTAAGAAACTTTTTGGCAAAGATCCGCACAAAGACATCAATCCCGACGAGGTTGTTGCTTTGGGTGCGGCGATACAGGGAGGAATAATGCAGGGAGAGATAAGAGATGTGCTGTTGCTTGATGTTACGCCGTTATCTTTAGGCATTGAGACGCTCGGCGGCGTGTTCACGAAAATGATAGAAAAGAATACAACCGTTCCAACCTCAAAAACACAAACGTTTTCAACCGCGGCGGATAGTCAACCCTCAGTAGAGATACATGTCTTGCAAGGAGAAAGGGCGATGGCTCATGACAATAAAACTCTGGGCAAATTTATCCTTGACGGCATTCCTCCGGCTCCTCGGGGCATACCTCAAATTGAAGTGTCTTTTGACATTGACGCCAACGGCATATTGAACGTAAAAGCCAAGGACAAAGCTACCAGCAAAGAACAGTCAGTCAGAATAGAGGGTTCATCCGGCCTTACCGATGAAGAGAAAAAAAGAATGACGGCCGATGCCGAGAAATTTGCCGCAGAAGACGCAAAAAGAAAAGAGCTGGCGGAAGTGAAAAATCTTGGCGAGACCCTGATATACACAACCGAGAAGATGGTGAAAGAAAATGATGCTAAAATAAAAGAAGAGGATAAGAAAGAGATAAGTGACAAGATACAAGCGACCAAGGAAGTATTAAAGTCAGACAACTTAGAAGAAATAAAGAAAGCGACGGAAGAGCTGTCCAAAGTTGCGCAGAGGGTTGGCGGAGAATTGTATAAACAACAGCCAAGCGACAAGGGACAAGAGGCAAGTGCCCAGCCGAATCCGGAGAATGAAATTCCGGAGGAAGATCCTAAAGAATAACCGCTCCCAGCTACCATAGATTTTTGTGAAAACTCTGGAATTTAAACAAAAACTGATAATCTGGCACACCTTAATCTTGGTTTTATCGTGGGAATTTTGGAGATATCTGAGTTATTTGTTTGAAAATTCTGCTCCCGAGTTTGAGCCTGTGGGAGTGGTTAACTTTATAATTCTGTCTTCCGTACTGGCTATCGGACTTACGCTATTCAGGAGGAAGTGGCACGCATTATCATTCGGCGCAACTCATGGACTTTTCTATCTTGTATACTTTGGCTTCAACCCTCTTAATTTGTTGGGTGTGGCTGTCTTGATTGGGCTGTTATTTTTCTCCAGATTCCAAATAAATTCCGAGCTCAACGAGAGATTCAGGATTAATCCGAGAGTAATTTTAAGACGGGGACTAACGGGTGTGATTCTTGGAATTTTTGTGCTGATATCTTTTGCCGCTTACCAAAGTCCATTGGCTAAAGAAATTGAAAGGTCAGAAAAACTGCCGTCCGGAACAGAAGTATTTATCCGGGACATTGTTGCAAGCACCATCGGGCCGAGAGTTGAGGGGGGAGAGGTAGAGAAGCAAAACATAATTTCCCAGATAGCCAACGAGACATTTAGGGAAATCAATATTTTTCTTAAGCCATATTTCCAATTTGCCCCGCCGTTGCTGGCTTTTGGTTTGTTTCTGGTATTATGGGGCCTTAGCTGGATTTTCGTGTGGTTGAGTGTGTTAGTCGGAATAGGAATATTTTGGATATTAAAAAAGACTGGAATGGTCAGAATAGAGGAGAAGGATGTGAAAGCGGAAGTGTTGGTAATTGAATGATTTTTAAAAAAGAAAAATTCCGCAGCGGCGGAAGTCGACTATTTTAAGCCAAAAACATGGCAAACAGAGATTACTACAATATTTTAGGTATCCCTCGTACTGCTTCCCAAGACGAAATAAAAAAGGCCTACCGGAAACTTGCCCACCAGCACCATCCCGATAAAAAGGGCGGAGATGAGGCGAAGTTCAAGGAGGTTAACGAGGCCTATCAGGTGCTTTCCGATCCGAAGAAGAAGTCGAGCTACGACAATTTTGGATTTGCTTACAATGAAGGCGGGTATCAGAACGGCCAAGATTTTAATTACTCTGACATATTCAGCGGTATGGGTGGACAAGGGGGAATGGAAGATATTTTTGATATGTTCTCAGGGATGTTCGGCGGAGGGTTTCAGCGGTCCTATGAAAAAGAAGAATCCGCCAGCTGGCGAACAAAGGGCGAGAACCTGTATCTTGAGGTCGGTATTAAAAAAGACGACCTAGGCACACAGAAAACAATAGAATTTGAAGCGATGGATAAATGCAAGGAGTGTGGCGGGAATGGTATTGAGAAAGGGTATGGTATGGCGACTTGCGAAACCTGCAAAGGTGCCGGCCAAGTCAGACAGACGTCACGAAGCGCATTCGGATATTTTACCAGAGTTGGTGTTTGTCCTAAGTGCGGCGGCAAAGGCAGGTTTCCCGAAAAGAAATGCCATAAATGCTCCGGAGAAGGCCGCGTCAAGGCCAGAAGAAAATTAGACATTCTCGTTCCGGAAAATATTGATAACGGCTATAATGTTATTGTTCCAAAAGGCGGTAATATGGCAAAGAACGGCCAAGCCGGAGATCTTGTGATACATTTGAAATTAAAATAACAGCTTAGAAGTGATTATCAATTACGACGATTTTGCAAAAGTAGATATTCGGTTAGGGAAAATTATTGATGTGCAGGATTTTCCCGAAGCAAAAAAGCCGGCGTTTAAGTTGAGGATCGATTTTGGATCGGAAATCGGCATTAAGACATCAAGCGTTCAAGCCGCCGGCGCTCATGTCAAAGAAGAATTGCTGGGCATGCTGGTTTGCTGTGTGGTTAATTTTCCGCCAAAACAAATTGGGCCGTTTATTTCAGAAGTCTTAACTCTGGGTTTTCCAAACGCCGATGGCTCCGGCTGGGTTCTTGTGACCCCTTCAAAACCAACTGTAAAAATAGGGGGCAAATTGGCATGATACAGATTGGTTTGTTGTGATATAATTAACTCATGAACGATATTCTGTCTGTAATTATGGGATTTGATTTTTCCAAGCTGAGCAAGGGGCTTAATTTGAGTCCGATGTCTTTGTTCGTCGGTTTAATTTTAGTTTTCTTGATAATTTACGGTTTGAGTTTGGGCAGGACCAAGGCGCTTATTTCGCTGCTCGGCATTTATGTGGCTCTGGCGTTTGATGCGGCATTTCCGTACTTGGGACAACTTCACGATGCTCTGCCTATTGAAGTGGAAATATACGCAATCAGATTAACCGTATTTATGCTGATGTATTTGCTTACTTTTGCTATTTTGAACAAATCCTTTGCCAGTAAACGTCTCGCGCTCAAGGACTCGTCTATAATATCGGTTTCCGTGATAAGCTTAACGCAAATAGGGCTTCTTATGGCGGTTATCACTAATATCATACCGGATGAGATAATAGAAAAAATGCCGGAGTATTTATCCGCATATTTCTCAACAAAAGAAGCATTATTCTTTTGGATAGTTATTCCCATTCTTTTACTCGTTTTTATGAGGAAGGGGAAAAGAAAAAATTCAGTCGATTAATCCCGTTAGAAGTAACCCTAACGGGTCAAATAATCGAGAACATCAATAATATAATAATCAGTTGTATATGGCATCGCACAGTGGCAGTTGGTGCTTTGCACTACTTCTAACGGGATGAAAAAAACTACATTATGTTTTTTAATGAAAGACGATGAAATTTTGCTTGCCGCCAAAAAGCGGAGTTTGAGCGGCTTTGATGTGGCAATCGGCAAGTGGAATGGTATCGGCGGCAAAGTTGACGAAGGAGAAAGTATCAAGTCGGCGGCGGTTAGAGAATTGAATGAGGAAGTGGGAGTTGCTGCGCTTGAAGACAACTTAGAAGAAGTTGGAAATATCAAGTTTCACTTTAAAGATAAACCGGAGTGGGCTCAGCATATGCACGTTTTTGTGGTGAGAAATTGGGAAGGGAAGCCGGTAGAGACGGAAGAAATGAAACCGCAATGGTACAGGCATAACGATATACCCTTCGATCTAATGTGGGCGGACGATAAGCACTGGTTACCTCTCGTCTTGGCAGGGAGGAAAGTAGAAGGGGAGTTTAATTTTAACGAAGACGGCAGCGCATTCACCGATTTTAACGTAAGAGAGATATAGTCGCTCAACCCCATTTCCATTTGCCGGCCTATAAGCCCTTGTTCTTTTGGCCGGCTTCGACTATCCGTCTTTTCGGAACCAGAATATTTTTGCTCCAGCGGCAAAAATTTCTTCTCCCTCGTCCCGATTGCGTCCGATTGTAGTCGGACGGCCAAGCCAATCAGGACTGCGGGTCGTTCCTTAAAGACAGCATAGCCGAAGCCGGCCATCTTTATTCCACCTGTCAAAACAGAAGTATCCTCAAATAGGGATGGGGTTTCGCTCCTCAATGCTACTATATTCAAAAACGCCTCAAGCGAGCAACGCCTATCGCAATTTTATCACTTGACGAGCCCGCCAAAGTTTTCCAATGGAAAATTTAGGCGGGCGAGCCAAGGAAACTTATGAGAGTGGGGCGGGTTTTATTTGAAATCATAGGTCGAACGTCCAGCCCCTCTTTTCTTTGAAAAGTGGGGCTGGGAGGCAAGAGAGGGTTACCTGTGATTATTGGCTATATCTGTCAGAACTATCCGTGAGGAGAATGACGCAGGCGAGGACTGGGACGGGTTGGGAGATGGTCTGCGGAGCGATCAAGATTATTGAGCAGCTGAACGACCTATTTGCCTTTCTCAACCCGTTCCGTATATTCTCCGGTCTCCGTATTTATCCTTATGATGTCGTCTTGATTAATGAATAACGGCACATTGACCGAGGCGCCGGTTTCTATTTTGACCTGTTTTACTCCGCCCTGAGCGGTGTCGCCTCGTATTGCGGGAGGGGCTTCTATAACCTTAAAGTCCATTTTAACTGGTAATTCTATGTTTATTATTCCGTTGTTATACTCAATCGCATCAAGAACGGTATTTGCTTTTAAAAATTTAGTTGCTTCTCCAATGAGCTCTTCGGTGAGCAAAAATCTTTTCGACGGATCGTTCTCATAAGAGAACCAATATTGTTCTTTGTGATTATATAAAAATTTAACTTTCCGGCGTTCAATATCGGCTTCTTCAAAAACATCCGATTGGGCGAAATTTCTTTCCAAAATCTTGCCGTTTATTAAATTTCGCATTTTGGTCTGGACTGTCGGCCGGCGTTGCTGCATTTTTAAATGATGGGTCTCCAAAACGACGTAGGGCTGGCCCTCGTATATGAAAAATGTTTTCGGTTTTAATTCGTTTACGCCTAGCGACATAGTGTCCCGATATCCTATCAAAAAAACTAATTTTAGGCAATCAAAAACAGGGCTATTGGCCCTGCGCTAGAATTTCGAGACGTTGTTTCCTGATCATGTAACCGGAGTATGCTTTGTCCAACAAACTCGAAACGTGTTTTTGGTCAACATATCTGGCGGCGAAAATGTCAGCAAGCATTTCTGTTGTTGCTCTTTCTCTTCTGTCGAAATTGGATCCCGATCCAAAAAGGATGTGGCCCATTTCGTGAGCGATTGTGGCATTCTTTTCTTCCGGAGACAGTTCTTTTAAAAATTTCTCGTCCAGCACTATGTAATATGTGGGTTGGTAGACGAGGATAATGGCGGCGATTAAGTTTCTTTCTTGAAAATACGGTCCTACCCGGACCACAACTTTTATGTTCGGTAATCCTATATCATTTTTTATCTCCGTGATTAGCTCATCAAATTCATTAGTAGGTATCTCGCGTGAAGCCAGATGCGGTCCTTGTTCGTAGGTCGGTTCTTTAGGGACTGGAGTGGGAAGAAAGTATAATATCGCCCAAACATATGTCGCAAATGCCAGAATACCAAGTAGGGCATACAGCCGCGTGGACACTGGTTTCATAGTTTTTGTCTCTCCAGATCGTCTATCAATGCTTTTATTTCCGGATCGCTATCGCCATATCGGCGGTACAGGTTTATCAGGATATCCGGATTAACATATTTTATGGCGAACCTGTTGGCCTCTACTTCTTTATCGGGATTCGGAGCGGTGATTCGGCCCTCTTTAATGAAAGAGTAAATATGCCACATTTCATGAGTCAGGACGGCTCGCCTTTCTTTCATTGTCAGTTCTATGTAGATCGATTCTCTCATCAATATCCGCCGGGTCGGATCTTCGGGGTCAATCACGATGGGATGTCTGGACAGCAATCTGTCCAGACGGTAATTTTGTGACGGACTGAAGAAACTATGAACATAATAAGGCCCTACGATCATCACCACTTCGCTTTCAAGTCCGAGGTCTTTAGAAACTTGTTTTATGAATTTTTCGTCTTCCTCGTTGGTGACTATGGAAGCAACAACCTCATTGCTTACCAAACTTGTTTTCAGATTGTCCACGCTCCAGAGGAGGGAGAATAAAAGGACAAGATTCAAACAGGCGGAAATTACCATAAAGCAAGCAAGATTAGGACAGCTTTCGGAATTTTTCCACCCCATTTTTACCTCTTGTTAAGTTGCAGAATAGATATTGGTAAGGATACTCCTAACGTCTCTTTAGCACAAGAGTTATCAGGAATATAACTCCTCCCGTAAGAACGATCGAGGGTCCGGCGGGAATAGTAAGTAATCTAGCCGCAAATATGCCTCCTAAAGACGCCAAAGCACCGAAAAGACCAGCAAAGAATGTGTATTTCGAGATACTAACGCTGATATTCTTGGCCGCCGCCGCAGGAATAATTACCAACGAACCCATCAGCAATGTTCCAACCACCTTAAGACCCAATGCGACTACTAACGACACCATTATCAGAAAAATAAAATTAATCTTATTTACTGACACATTCATTGATCTTGCCAAGTCCTTAGACAAGGTGCTTATTATTAAGCCGCGGTTGATGATTGATGTTGTAACGATGATAACTACTACTGACCCTATGGTTATAAGCAGGTCGTTTTTGCTCACCTTGGATATGTCTCCGAAAAGTGCCTCCAACAACTCCGGTTCTGGTGTAAGCAATAATCCAATTGCTAAACTAAGGGTGAAAAATATGCCCACAAGTGCTTCTGACGGTAGTTCGGTCTTCTTTTCAAGTATCCAGATGCCCATGGTTGCGAAGAATAACACCACAAACGCTCCGAAAAACGGGTTGAAGTTCCAAAGTAGCGCCAAAGCTATTCCCGGCAAAGCGACATGAGACAAAGCGTCGCCGACCAGAGACATACGCTTTAGAACCATAAACGAACCAAGATAACCGGCTCCGATGCCTATTAAAATAGCTATTGTTAATTGTAAATATAAATCATGCATATTTATAATTTTCTAATTCCTAAAACCTAATTCCTAATTTTTGTGTTCGTGCTTATAAAATTTCGCTTCTCCCCCGTATAATTTTATCAGTGCCTGCGGGTCTAATACTTCTCTTGGCGGACCGAAACATATTTTTTCTTTATTCAAACAAAGAACGCTATTCGCATATTTATAAACGATATTGAGATCGTGAGATATTAAAAGTATCGTTAGGGCCATTTCGTCATTGAGTTTTTTGAGCAGATTATATATCGTCTCCTCTCCGCCAATGTCAATGCCGGTGGTTGGCTCATCGAACAGTAATACGTCGGGATTATCAAGTATTGCCCAGGCGATAAGAATTCTTTGGAGTTGTCCGCCGGAAAGCCAGCCCAGCCGCTGATCCAAAAGATGGTGTTTGATATGGTGCATATCGCTCTGCTTATTTTTCAGTCCCACGGATTCTAATGCAGAGGTGATCTTGTCCTGATTTTTTGATTTGAGATGGAGAAACTCCCTTGCGGTAAGAGGAAAGTCCTTTTCTGCGCTGAATTTTTGGGGAACGTAACTTATTTTTAGGCCGGGTGACCATTCTATTTTACCAAGATGGGGGACGAGGCCCATTAGAGTTCTGAAGAGAACCGATTTGCCGGCGCCATTGGGTCCAACGATGGCGATGACATCTCCTTTTTTTACAGAAAAATCAAGATCGTCTATGACCTTGTCATTATCAAAAGATACCGTTAAATTTTGAATATTCAGTATGATTTCCTTCACTTTCTCTAAAATATCACACTTTTTGCTATTACAGTAATGGGCGGAACTACCACAGAAATCAAGATTAAGAATGTGTTTATTGCCGCCGTCATAATTATTCTTCTATTTAGGCCGTTCAAAATGATTACTCCGGCTAACAGCGCAATGGTTATAGCCATGTAGATTTGATAAACGGCATTTAACTTGAATGACGGTTGCGGATTGTTTGTTAATTCTGATGGTACGGAAACGGCAGGGATGTTTATATCAGTCGAAACATATTGAAGTTTAACCGGTTCTGTTTTGGAGTTTTGATTATTGATTTGTGTTTCTGATCCGGCTATATTGTTGTTGGCACTTGTCTTAACAGGCGATGGAAGCAATACTGTTTCAACGGGCGATTCTTTGGGGATTGGTCGAGAAGCGGCAATTGGCGCAGCAGCAGTAGCGGGTTTCCCGAACATTTGAACAATCAGAACACCAGTTACTCCGTTTAAGTTTGCTTTTCCGGTGGCGACTCCAATGTTTTTGTAATTTGAATTTATGATGTTAGCTCGGTGAGAAGGGGAGTTCATCCAAGCAGATATGGTTTCGCTTGCTTCTAAGAACCCAAGCGCAAGGTTTTCTCCGGCATATGAATAGTTATAGCCGCTTTTTTCTATCCAAAACCACGGTGTTGCGCCTTGCGGGCTGGTGTGGGCGAAATAGTTTTTGGCCAGCATGTCGTTTAATTTTTGAGTAGCGGCAAGGTCGAGTTTGGTGTCAGGGTCAAGGGGCATCAAATTATTAGCGGCTCTGACTCGATTGGTTTCTGTTATTATTTCTCTTGAATTGAAAGGGACTATTACCTCCAAAATAGTTGCCAATTGAGGACCGGCTAAGGGCAAGGCCGCTTTTATAAAAAACAAAAGAACAGCATTAAAAACAAGAATTTTCCTGATATTCAAGCTATTTGCTAATTTTTGAGTCAATTCAGCCATATATTTAAGCAGGTTGTTATTTCCTCCTAATTATATCACAAATCTAACCCTTGCGCTAATTTAATTTTTATGGTATAATTGTAAATAGTAGATTTTACCATATGGACCTTACGAAAAACACGTATTTTAAGAGATCAATTTTAAGCGTTTTTACGCTTGGTTTTATGTTTTCCGGGGTACCGGTCTTTGCTCAAACATTAGATATTGGAGGCAGTCCTGAAGTATTGGTGTGCGACGTGTTGGGATCTATCGGCTTGGGTTGTGGCGCTTCACGTCCTGTTGATCGTTCTGGCGCTGATGTTGAGCGTCCTAGTTCCGAAATTAACGATGCGTCAGATTCGGTTGGTAATTCGAACAGCTCTTCAGCGGAAAACAATGCCGGAAGCGGGATACTACAAGCATCTATAGCTAATATTGCGGTCAAAAGGACCGCTTCAGAGGACGAAGTGATATTAATAAAGGCTTCATCGAATAGTGATATAAGAGAGACTATCGGCTTAAATACTGGTGAGGCCATATTCGAAATAATCAAGGGTCAAAAGCATTTTATTCCGACCGTTGATATTTTCTTTGATTATGGCTTTGATCTGTCGGCTGTTCAGAATGTGACTCGGAATGAGCTAAACCGGTTTCCCAGAACTAAGCTGGTCAGCGTTAAGGGGGATAAAAATAAAATTTATTATATTACCGAAGGCGGTATGGTTCGTTTAATACCGAATGACGATGTTTTTAAATCGTACGGGAATCGAAAAGAGGATGTCGTCGTAATCAGTAAAAAGGAGTTCAATTTCTATCCCAGAAATCAATATGTTTATTTGGAAAATCCTTTGACCTACGACATCTTTCAAATATCCGACAGCGGCATTAAAAGATATGTTGTTCCGCAAGTGGTCAGACAATTAAGAATTACGGCAGATCAGATTGCGCCTATTAACAAAGCGCAGTTTGATGCATACGAATATGGATCCCCAATTATTTTTTAAGGACAAAGAAAGGCAGGGTTTTTTTAAACACGTTCTAGTGTTATTGGTTTCGTTGTTTTTAGTTTTACTTGTTTTAGCTAACTACGGATCAATTGTTGACTTAACTTCAAATTTAAGTTATACTATCTTCCCAAGTAAAAAAACCGCCGAGTACGAAAAATTAACAGCCGAATTGATAGCTTTATACGGTTCGGGGAAGCCCGAGTATTATCAGGGGAGTTTTAATGATAGCGGTACGTCCAATAATCCTGCTATTAACAATTACTCTGCCCGCGCCTCTTCTGCTGGCGAAAATCCTTCCGGTAATTACATATATATACCCGAAATTAATGTAAATGCCCCGATAATTTTTGGCGGTTCGACAGACGGTAAAACTATTTTAGATCAACTGAAATTGGGAACGTTGGTTTATCCCGGTTCAAGTTTGCCGGGAAATGGAGGCAGTACCGTGATTATCGGCCACTCTTCCTCTAATCTTCCTTGGCAGAAGTATGGACGGATTTTTTCTTCTTTGCCGGAGCTTTCAAGGGGGGATATGATTATAGTCAGTTATAACGGCAGGAAATATTCGTATGCAGTTGACAATAAAATAACAGGCTCGGTAAACGAACTGGCCTCTCTGAATTTAACAAATGATCTGATTCTCGGAACTTGCTGGCCGATTGGAACAGATGAGCAAAGGATATTAATTACAGCATCGTTAGTTTCTAATTAAGACCACCCCAATACATATTATGAAAAATATTTTAAAACCAAAATTTATCACAGTGTCGATTATTTTATTCGCCTCGATTGCTGTTTTCGGATCACCTTTATCGGCGTCAGTAATAGATAGCGGGTGGTTGGACGGCAATAATTTTACCGGCTCTGTTGAAAATAAATGCGGATATTTGGTCGGCAACGTCTGGGGGCAAAGAGGCGACAGTATCGCCGTGAATCCTGGTGTTCCGGCCGGTAGTTATTATATTGACATACAAGCTCATTACGGTTTTTACCAAGCTGATCCTCAAGCGCCTCAACCCAACGAAACGATGAGGATTAGAACTTCTGTTGATGCTCGGAACGTGCCCGACCTGAACGGCAGTGACGGAATGAGAACAGAAAGAGATAACTGTCCTCAGATTATTAGCGGTGTGAGGGTATATAACAACATTACCGGTACTCCCGTCGCATATCAGGGAGGGCAGGTTATTTTTGAGGGTTTAAGCGGTGATTCCCAAAGTATCATCATTGCTTCGGTGCGTTTTTATGGAACGTCGACCCCAACTCCAACTCCAACACCGACGCCAACACCGACGCCAACACCGACGCCTACTCCAACTCCGACACCGACACCTACTCCAACTCCGACACCGACACCAATCCCTAACCCTTCCGTGTCCATAATTGCCAATCCTTCAACAATTTGCCGAGGCAATTCTACGACATTGTTTTGGTCGTCTGCCGGAGCTTCAACTGCTTTTATTCAGGGATGGGGGCCGGTTCCGACTTCTGGTCAGCTTAATCTCAGCCCCTTCGTAACGACTAACTACAAGATTATCGTTACAAACCAAAACAATGTTTCTTCTTTTGACGAAGTGTTGGTAACTGTTCGAAACGATTGTTATACTCCGACGCCAACACCTACTCCAACACCAACACCGACCCAAGTCGATGTTTCGGTAAGTGTTTCTAGCTCAAATATCTGTTTAGGCAGCTCGACAATATTATCTTGGAATTCCCAGAATGCTGTGAGTGTTACCTTAACTGATTTTGGGAGTGTCGGCAGTAATGGCAGCGTTGTAGTAAGTCCCGCTCAAACCAGAACTTATTTTATAACCGCAAACAACGGCAATAGTTCTGATACGGAATCCAGAACAGTAGTAGTTACAAATTGTAACAATACTGTAATAAGCGAGATTTCCGATTTGAGCTTAAGTAAAACAGTCAGAAATATAACTACCGGTTCTTTGGAATCAGAGCTTGTTTCAGCCCAGCCCGGGAATATTGTCGAATTTATATTGCGCATACGATCGACAGGCAATTTTGAAGCAAGAGATGTTCGTGTGATTGATTCGTTACCGCAAGGACTTACTTACATAAGCGGGACGACCTTGGTTGATGGCCGAGTAATTTCTGATAGCGACGGTTTGAATAATGGAGGGATATTTCTCGGAACCTTGCCTTCGGGCAGAAGTGTTGAGATTAAATTCAGGGTTGCCGTAAGAGACTTGGCACCTGGTAGCCAGTTGTCAGTTATTAATGTCGGGTCTGTTTCCGGAAGCAATGTAAGCACAAAACAAGACAGCGCCAGTGTCAGTGTATCTACAGGAATAGTGGCCGGCGCGTTGACTATTAAGACAGGCGCTTCAATAGATTGGCTAAACGCCGCGATGCTTATCGTGGCGGTCGGAATGGGATTTACTCTAATTGTCGCAAAAAAACGACGGATCTGGTAAGACTCAAACGGGGCATCATTTTTAGCACCATTTTTCTAATTTGGCCTATTCGCGGTCAGAGTCGGTAAAGGTTTATTCCAGAATAGAGCCAACAAAATCAGGGTGACCGTTGATAAAGCTTTTTGCGTCTGTTTTTTTCTTGCCCTCAAGCTGGATCAGGTCAAGTGCTAAATAATATTTTCCGGTCGCAACAGCGATATTGCCACCGATTTTTTTAACAGTGCCTGGTGTTTCCGCCGCTACTCGCGGGTAAACGACTTCGTCCATTTTTTTTTCGTCGCAAGGCGGTGAGATTAAAATTGAAGACCCTTGATTTTTTGATAACGAATTGAGGCAAGTCGTTATATTGATAACTTTGCCCTTCCAGGTGGTCCAGGTGCCCGGTTCCGGATTTAATGCCCGAATTTTGTTGTATATCTTTTCTGCCGGTTCGATCCAATTTATCTGGCCGTCGATTCGAGAAAATATTTTTGTGAAAGTTGCCCGGCTGTGATCTTGCGGCTCGGGCTTTATTTTTCCGCTGATGTATTCCGGTAAAGTTTCTACAAGCAATTTCGCTCCCAGTTTAAATAGTTCTTGTGATGCGTGTAGATTGCAAATGGTGGGTTGTAGGTTGTAGATTTTTTGTGCAAGTATGGGCCCGTGATCAATTTGATCATCCATAAGCATAATAGTAACTCCGGTTTCGGTGCCTGTCTCGTCGCTCAACGAGTGGTTTGTTTTGCCATAGGCATCCGCTTGTTGTAGTGCGGGGTCACCATTTAGAATGGCGGTCTGGACGGGAGACGGGCCCCTATACTTTGGCAGAATTGAAGGATGGACATTAACAAAACCATGTTTTGGCACGTTCAAATAACGAGAAGGTATTATTTTGCCATAAGCGGCTACGATACAAATGTCCGGATCCAAGATCTTAAATTGTTCGAATACGTCCTCCTCTTTTTTTAAAGAGACTGGTTTAAACAACCTGATCCCATACTCATTCGCCTTAAGTTCCATCGGTCCACTACCAGCAAAAATTCCTACGACGTTATAGCCATTATCCACCAACTCATTCAGGACCGGGGCGGCGAAAACAGGAGTGCCGAAAAATACCACTTTTAAATTATTTTTCATTTATTGGAGAGGAGATCCGTGCGCAGCCTGACCTCTGCAGTACGTTCTTTAATGGTAAGGCCGTTCAAGTGGTCTGTTTCGTGCTGGAATACTCTGGCTAAAAATCCTTTAGCTTTTATTTTCTGTTTAGTACCATTTTCGTCAATAAATTTAATTTTTATCTTTTTAGCACGCTTAATCTGCGCCCAGTAGTCAGGGACAGAAAGACAGCCCTCTTCCATTTCATCGCTTTCTTTGGAGTATTCGGTTATCTCCGGATTTATGAAAGCATCTGGCACATTATTCTCTTCAGCCAACTTTTTGTCTACGACAAAAATTCTCAAATCCTTGCCAACCTGATTCGCCGCCAAACCAACTCCGTTATTTTCCACCATTGCCGTCCTCATATCCGAAATCAGGCCTTTATAAAGGCCTGATTTAATGTCATCAACCGCCACTTTTTCCATTTTTTTTGCTAATATTTTATTGGGGATTTTTGTTATTTCCATAGTAATAAGTGTAGGGCGAAAATTGATTTTAGAGAAGTGACCTCGGCTCAACATCCACAATCCACCCCGGGCCGGCATATTTGAGCAACTTGTTGATGTCCTGATAATCCTCTCGTACCTTCAAAAAAATATTATAGACATACAATCCCTTTTCTCTTTCTATGTATGCCGGTGCGGCCTCTATTAATTTTACAGTTTCTTCCAGTTTGGCTCTCGTGACTGCGATTTTAAATTTTTCCGTTGCTATCTTGGCCGCATAAGATGCCTTATTTTTGTCGGTGTGTCTGAGTGTGAGTTTAATTAGTTTAAAAAATGGGGGATAGTTGAGGATCTGTCTAAACTTGAGTTCCTTGTCATAAAAATCGATATAGTCACCCATAACGGCCTTTTTAATCAATTTATTTTCTGGATTATAAGTTTGTATTAACATTTTGCCTGGCTCACCCGCCTGCCATCGGCCTGAGCCGAAGGCTCTGGCGGGCAGGAAATTCACCAATTTTTCTATTTGATAGAACAGGTTTTCTTCCGATTTGAAATCCGGCATGTTTGTAAGCGCATCCGCATTAACGATGGCTATCAAGTCAAAATTTAAACAGAAACGATGAGAAAAAACCATTTGAGTAGCGATGAGCACGGCTGGCCTTGATTTCAATATTTCAGAAATTATTTCCTCTTCCTCGACTTCGTTCTTCGCAATATCGGTATCAAGGGCAAGAATGGGGGACTTAATGCCGACCGCGTTGAGCGTCATTTTTATGATATCGTAAATTTTTTGGGTGCCGGCCGGGCCTACTGTCTTCAAGTTATAATTCCCGCATACGGAACAGTTCTTTGGCATCGGTTTTGACAGAGCACAGCGGTGGCAAACCAGTATCATCTCAACCGAACGATGGGTGCGCATAGCCACTTCACACCGAGGACACTTGGCGGCCGAACCGCAATTTTCACAAATCAGGATCCCCGCATAACCTCGTCGGGGAGAGAAAATGAGAACCCTTTTTTTGGCTTTAAGATAAGCGAGCAATTCTTCGTTTAATTTTTTGCTGATTGGCGACCAGTTGGCGTTCTTTGCTTCTTGAGCCATGTCGATTATTTCCGCATCAAATTTTGGCCTCGATTCAATATTTTTCAGTTTGTATACGCCTCTCTTTGTCTTGTAGAGATTTTCGATACCCGGAACGACCGATGTGAGAATGAGTTGAGAGTTATTCAGTTCAGCGATCTTGTGAGCCAGCGTAACGGCATTGTATCGCGGTACCATGTCGGATTTGTAAAATTCGTGAAGCGGGTCATCCACTATTATCAACCCCAGATCTTTGAATGGCATATTTAGGGCTTGACGGGTCCCTATTATTATATTCGCCTCTCCTGATTGGGCCTTTTGCCATGCATCGTAAAACTCCTTGTTTGATAAGCCGGAAAAAACAACGGATGTTTTTAATTTTTTAGATAGACCGGAAACGAAGTAATTAATGGAGGTTTTTTCAGGAACCATTATCAAGACCTGCTTTGACTTGCTTACAACCTCTTTTATTATCGGTTCAAGACGGTGAGCCAACCCCCTTGTCTTATAAATAAGCAGTTGTTTTTTTGCGGGGCCTGCCCCGTCACTCAACGAGTGGTTTTTGTCGCTGAAAGCATCCGCTCGTTGTAGTGCGGGGTACTTCTTTTTGAAAGCGAACGGGGGGAGTATCGTTTTAAGCGTGTAGCCGAGCGGGGAGTAATAATACTTGGCGATCCAGACGGCAATTTTTAATTGATAGTCGCTTATCTGCGGGTTATCATAAATAACCTTTGTCAGCTTTTTGATCTGGAAATCAACTTTTTTCAAAGACAACTTTTCTTTTTCAAGAGAGTTCGAGGAGATCACCACTGCTTTAATTTTTCTTTTGTTAAGGGGTATTTCTACGATTGCGCCTTTTTGGAGTTTACGATCGAAAAAGTAGCTCAAAATTTGAGGTACATTTGGAGGCAGTAATGTAAGTGGAATGACTTCAATGACATACATATTTATGGTAATATTGTGTCATGAAAGTAAAAGTACGCATAGCCCCGTCGCCAACTGGTAATTTACATGTCGGTACGGCACAAGCGGCGCTTTATAATTGGTTGTTTGCTAAAAAAAATAAGGGCGAATTTTACTTGCGCATAGAAGATACCGATAAGGAGCGCTCCACTAAAGAATCCGAAGAAAATATCATAGAAGCTTTAACTTGGCTTGACCTTAGGTGGGATGGTCCGGTCGTTCATTCAACAGACAATCAAGCAAGATACAGAGAACTCTTAGAAAAATTACTTAATGAGAAAAAAGTATTTTATTGTCATCACGCCCAAGGAGAACTTGAAGCTGAGCGAAAGTCTCAAGAAATGGCGAAACTGCCGCCGCGACACGTCTGTGAGCATAAGTATTCAGAGAGAGGTGGAGAATCCGGTGGGATTGTTCGCTTAGCGGTAAACGAAAAATCAGATCGGGTAATTACTTTTGAAGATCAAGTGAGAGGGAGAGTGGAGTTTAAGCAAAACTTACTCGGCGATTTCAGCGTAGGCCGTTCTATTGATGACGCTTTGTATCATTTTGCCGTAGTCGTGGATGATATTGATATGGAGATTACCCATGTTTTAAGGGGCGAGGACCACATTTCAAATACTCCGAAGCATATTTTGATTTACGAAGCTCTTGGATTGTCGATTCCTGTATTTGCTCATTTGCCTTTAATTCTTGCACCAGATAGATCAAAAATGTCCAAACGTCATGGTGATACGGCCGTAACGGTATTTAAAAAAGATTATCTTCCCGAAGCCCTTTTGAATTTCCTTGGGGCCATGAGCTATACATTCAGCAAGGAATTATTGACCAAAGAGGAAATGATCGAAGAGTTTGAGTTGTCTAAAGTTCATAAATCCGGCGCGGTGTTCAACGTAGACAAACTGAACTGGATTAATTCTCAATATATCCGCCGGCTTACGTCCACCGAGTTTAAAAGCTTGACGGGTTTAAAAATTCCCGATTCGGCCGTGCCGTTAGTAACTGAAAGGTTGGAGAAATTAAGCGATGTAAAGAATTTTGATTATTTATGGCAGGAGCCCGAGTATGAAAAAGAATTGCTAATCTGGAAAGATTCCAGACCGGAAGATGTAAAAAATTCTCTGGAAGAATCGAGAAAGATATTAGAAAAAACAGAAGATAAGGAAAAGGTCAGAAAAGCGCTCGACGAACTGGGTCAGAAAATAGGAAACAGGGGACTGGTGTACTGGCCCTTGAGGGTTGCCGTGACCGGAAAAGAAAAATCACCCGATCCGGTGGAAGTGGTAGCCGCCTTAAACAGAGAGGATGTTTTAAAAAGAATAGATGTCGCAATCAATAAATTGTAATGAGAAGACTACTTTTTTTATTAATTCTACTTTCTACTTTCTACTTTCTATCTTCTATTGCTGTTGCTCAGACTGACGATGAGCGTATTGCTGAATTGCAGAACGAAATTGAGCGACTTGAACAGCAAGCGAAATTATATCGCCAGAACATTGCCAGCGAACACTCCAAAGCCGATTCTTTAAACAAGGAAATATCTATTCTTCAGAACCAGATAAATAATCTCAAAACCCAGATAAACATCACAGCAAGAAAAATAGACGGCACATTGCTGGAAATAAACAATGTGACCAATGAAATCTCGGTAACTCAAGGTAGAATAGAGTATCAGAAAAGCGCGATAGGGGAATTACTGCTGGAAGTTTATAAGCAAGACAGGGAGAGTTTGTTTGTGGCGGTGATGAAAAATGCCAATATCTCGGATTTCTTAAACCGCATACAACAGACGGCGAATGTGGGGGAAAGTTTGCTTACACTGGTAGGCGACCTTCGTGATACTAAAGATGCCTACGAAAATCAAAAAAGTGCTTTGGAAGGCAAGAAAAAAGAATTTGAGAACCTGAATTATAAACGAGTCACACAGAGATCGTCTTTGGAAGGTACTCAAAAAGAAAAAGACAGCTTACTCAAGACAACAAAAGGCAAAGAAGCGGAATATAAGAAACTATTGGAAGAAGTGGAAATAAAGCAGTCCCTGTTTTTCACGGAGATGAAAGAGCTTGAAACCAAAATAATTCAAGGGGGTTTGTATATTCTTCGGGTTGAAGCAAAAAATCTGCCCAAGAAGGGAATAAAACTTTTCCAGTGGCCGGAGGATGATTATCGCATCACGCAAGGATACGGATGTACATCTTATGCCAGATGCGGTTCTCGGCGTGGTCCTTATGGCGGTGCGATTCACAACGGCATTGATATGGCTTCCGGTTACGGCAGCCCGATAAAGGTGATAGGCGACGGAGAAGTTATTGCTAACGGCACCAATGACGGATGGGGGAATTGGGTAGCTGTTAAACATCCCCCATACGATTTGGTCAGTATTTACGGACACATGAGCGCGTTTGAATTTGTCAGGGTCGGTACGCAGGTTAGAACCGGCGATATAATCGGCTATGAGGGTAATACGGGGTTTTCTACCGGCTCTCACGTTCACTTGAGTCTGTACAAAGAATTCTTCACTTATATCAACGAAAAGAACGGTCAGTTATATTTTAACTATAATAATACAGTAAACCCTCGTGACTACCTTTAGACCGCAATATATAATGTCTTTTTTAGTTTAAACAACAAAACAGGGTATAATTATGGTAAAAATTCTCATACTTGGCGGTGGATTTGGCGGTATTAGAGCCGCTTTGGATCTTAATAAGAAACTAAAAAATAAGATCCTTGCCGGACAAGCTGAAATAACTTTGGTAGATAAAAACAGCTACCATTTGTTCGTACCGGCTTTGTATGAAGTGGCTTCTGCCTATGGCGTGAAAAGGGACCCATTTGCCGTTCGGCTTAAGAAAACCATCTGTATTCCTTACTCCGATATTTTTTCCGCCAGAAGCGGACCCGCCTCCGGCGGGGAAAAAATTAATTTTGTCCAAGCGGGTGTTTCTGCGATTGATCTAGAAAACAAACAAGTTGCCACAGAAGGAGGGGAAATGCTGAACTATGATTATCTGGTGATAGCGCTTGGTAGTCAGGCGGCTGATTTTGGTATCTCGGGAGCGAAAGAGTATGCTTTTCAGTTCAAGAATTTGGAAGATGCCTTGCTTTTGAACCAAAAAATAGAAGAACTTATTAAAGAGGCTGCAGCTGGACAAAGATCACAGCCGATAAAAATAGCAGTTATAGGAGCAGGGTTTACTGGAATCGAGATTGCCGCCGAATTTGCCCGTTGCGTTCAAAAGCTCGCCAAGACGTGCTTGCCCTCCGAAGCTTTAGCGAAGGAGAGTGGAATTAAAGGACGATGCGAGAGGATAATTCTTCTTGAGGCCGGACCCAGAATTTTACCCGCCGTGTCTGCTGGCGAAAGGGACATTATTTTGAAACGGCTTACCCGACTGGGTGTTGAGGTTTTGGAAGGAGCAGCGGTTGAAGAAATAGGCGGTAATTACATAAAATTAAAGAACGGTAAACGCCTGGATGCCGACTTAGTTATATGGACAGCCGGCGTCCGTCTTCCTAATTTGTTGGAAAAAACTCTTATTTTGCCGTTAACCGGAAAAAAGAAAATAAAAGTTAACAACAATTTAGAAGTAACCGGCTTGCTCAATGTCTTCGCCATAGGTGATAATATCGAATTTATTGATTCCAAAACGAGCAAGCCCTTGCCGGCGCTTGCCTATGTTGCCGTGGATCAGGGGAAAATAGCCGCCAAAAATATATCGAGGTCAATAGATCACAAAAAACTCGTTGAATATAATCCATTTTACAGCGTATGGATAGCGCCAGTGGGCGGTAAATATGCCCTTGCGCATCTTTGGGGAGAAATTAACATCAAAGGTTTCTGGGGTTGGATCATAAGGGAGGCGGTGGATTTCAAATACATGCTTTCTATTTTGCCGGTAAAAAGAGCGATCACTATAATGTGGCAGGAGTTCACCCTGTTCACAAAAAACGATTAATTATTTCTTAATCCCTAAAGACATCTCTTCGGATGATCTGGGAGGGGCGGTAAAAGCAATAACTACGATAAAATAATATGTTATGTGTCGCATAACTGACATTCTGCGAACCAATAAATTTCTAATCTTTGCTCCTCCCCTAGCGATAATTTATTGATTCGCAGAATGTGCCGTCATTGCGCAACATTAAAATATCGCACAATGGCGGCCTTTCTTTTTCCTTGCTTCTCTCTTCTTAATTCTATATTCTTTATTTATGCCTAAACTAATTTTCGATATTGAAACCGTCGGCGTTGAATTCGACTCTCTCGACGACAAGTCGCAGGAACTGCTTTTGCGTTTCGCCGAAACGCCGGAAGATATTG
>Ga0209541_10000992_pt1 | contig 56490 bp, 49 predicted proteins | sample RifCSPlowO2_01_FD_184027 | JGI IMG/M metagenome (GOLD analysis project Ga0209541, IMG submission 184027) | Groundwater microbial communities from Rifle, Colorado - Rifle CSP2_plank lowO2_0.1 (SPAdes) (version 2) | ecosystem: Environmental > Aquatic > Deep subsurface > Groundwater | place... | reverse complement strand
ATACTCGTTACCGGCGGCGCCGGCTTTATAGGCAGCAATTTCATACGCCAGTTCATGAAAAACAACCCGCAAACAAAGATTGTAAATCTGGACAAATTGACTTATGCAGGCAGGCTTGAAAGCCTTGCAGACATTGAGAAGAATCCGGATTATGAATTCATAAAAGGTGACATCTGCGATTCAGCAATTGTTGAAAAGGCAATGCAGGGCTGCAATGCGGCAATTAATTTTGCGGCAGAAAGCCATGTGGACAGGAGCATTAAAGATGCGGACGCATTTGCAAAAACAAATTTTTTAGGCGTGAAGGTATTATGCGAACAGGCGCGCAGGCAGGGAATTGAAAAATTTTTGCAGATTTCAACAGATGAGGTTTACGGGCAGATAAAATCAGGGAGCTTCAGCGAAACAAGCAGGCTCAATCCGAGAAATCCATACAGCGCTGCAAAGGCAGGCGGGGAGCTCCTGGCAATGAGCTATTTCACTACCTTCGGACTGCCTGTTGTTGTAACTCGAAGCAGCAACAATTACGGCCAGTTCCAGTTTCCGGAAAAGGTAATGCCCTTGTTCATTACAAACCTGCTTGAAGGAAAAAAAGTTCCGCTGTACGGGGAAGGAAAACAAATCCGCGACTGGCTGTTTGTGCTTGACAACTGCGAGGCAATAGAACTTTGCCTCAAAAAGGGAAAGGCAGGAGAAGTTTACAACATTGGCGGAAACCAGGAACTGCAAAACATCGAGCTGACAAAAAAAATTTTGAAGGAAATGAACTGCGGAGAGGAAATGATTCAGAAAGTTCCCGACAGGCTTGGGCATGATTTCAGATACAGCCTTGACTGCGCAAAAATTGAAAAGGAACTTGGATGGAAAGCAAAAACAAATTTTGCAGAAGGATTGAAACAGACGGCAAAATGGTACAGGGAAAACACAAAATGGTGGAAACCTTTAAAGGAGTGATTTGAATGGTTTTGCGCGGAGTTATTTTGGCAGGAGGAACTGGAAGCAGGCTTGCGCCGCTCACTTCAGTTACAAACAAGCATCTGCTGCCTGTTTACAACAAGCCAATGATTTTTTATCCCATAGAAATGCTGAAGTCAGCGGGAGTGAAAGACATTCTTGTAATTACGGGAACACACCATGCGGGCGCGATTTTCCAGCTGCTGGGAAGCGGAAAGGATTTCGGGGTAAATTTTACTTACAGGGTACAGGACACGGCAGGCGGAATTCCAAGCGCGATTCTGCTTGCGGAGGATTTTGTCGGAAAAGACAAATTCATTTCAATCAACGGAGACAATATTGTCTTTGAATCATTGAAGCCGTTTGCAGATGCGTTTGAAAATGGAAAGGAAGAAATGCAGATACTGCTTTACAAAGGAACAAGAGAAGAGGCGCAGAAGTCCGGAGTGGCTGTTACAAACGGAAATTCTGTCCTTGAAGTAATGGAAAAGCCCAAAGAGCCTCCCGCAAACAACATTATTATCGGGATTTATTTCATGAGCCCGAATGTTTTTGAGGCAATAAAAAAACTTAAGCCGAGCGCGCGCGGAGAAACAGAAATAACTGATGTGCAGAGAAACTATCTCCAGAAAAAATCACTGCGCGCTGAATTTTTGAAGGGAAAATGGCTTGATGCCGGAGACTTCGAGGACTTGATGCACGCAAGCCTTGAAACCCAGAAGCTCTGCAAAGAAAACGGCTCGGAAGGCTTCAGGCAGAAAATCTGCAAATAAGCCTTTTGAAGCGCCCGCAGGCTCGCTTTCAAAAGCCTTGGGAAAAACAAAAATTGTTTGAAAAGTGAAATTTATGCGAATTTTAATGCTGAATGCGCCGTTTATTCCGAAGTATTCTCGGTCATCGAGGTCGCCCGCCGTGACTAAGGGGGGCACGATTTATTACCCGCTCTGGCTTGCTTACGCAACAGGCGTGCTTGAAAAGGAAGGCCATGAAGTAAAGCTTGTTGACGCGCCCGCAGTTCCGCTCAGCGAAGAGCAGACTCTGAAAATTGCAAAAGAATTTTCTCCGCAAATCTGCGTGCTGGACACAAGCACTGCAAGTATACATAATGATGTTGCTGTCCTTGAAAAAATAAAAAAACAAAGCCCGTGCTTCGGCGTACTTGTCGGGCCGCACGCAAGCGCTCTCCCTGAAAAAACAATGGAAATGAGCAGTGCGATTGATGCAGTCTGCGTGCAGGAATATGATTACACTTTGAGGGAGCTTGCGGAAGAACTTTCAAAGAAAAAGCCTGCGCTGGCAAAAGTAAAGGGGCTTGTTTTCAGGGAAAAAAGCAAAATTTTCAGGAATCAGGAGCGCGAGAAAATCAGGAATCTTGACGAGCTGCCTTTTGTGAGCGCTGTTTACAAAAGGCACTTGAATTACAGGGATTATTTTTACAGCGCAAACAGGCACCCTGAAATTACAATCGTAACAGGCAGGGGCTGCCCCTTCAGCTGCAGGTTCTGCAACTGGACGCAGAATCTTCACACCTGCGGATACAGGAAGAGAAGCGTTTCAAACGTGATTGAGGAACTGAAATTCATAAAGGAAAATTTTCCCGATGTGAAGGAGATTTTTTTGGAGGACGATACTTTTACAGCTGATCCGAAGAGAGTTGAGGAATTCTGCAGTGCAAAAATATCCGCGGGAATAAAAACACTGTGGAGCTGCAATGCGCGCGCGGATGTTCCCCCTGAAACACTGAAGCTCATGAAAAAAGCCGGCTGCAGGCTTCTATGCGTGGGATTTGAATCCGGCAGCCAGGCAATCCTCAATGAAGCAAGGAAGGGAATTAAGACTTCTTCAATGTTTGAATTCATGAAGAATGCGCGCAATGCGGGAATTTTGGTTCACGGCTGCTTCATGATTGGAAATCCGGGTGAAAGCCCTGAAACAATCAGGGCAACTACAGAGCTTGCAAAAAAGCTTAATCCGGATACTGCGCAGTTTTTTCCCATAATGGTTTATCCCGGAACAGCAACGTATGATTATTACAGGGAAAAGGGGTTTTTGACTACTGAAGATTACAGCAAATGGGTCGATTCAAGGGGATGGCACAACTGCATTGTAAGCATGCCGGGCCTGTCAAATGTGCAGATTGTGGAAGCATGCAACACAGCGAGAAAAGAATTTTATTTAAGGGCAGGGTATATTACAGGCAAGGTTTTGCAGGTAATAAAACAGCCGGGAGAATTTCCGCGGCTGTTCAGGGCAGGCAGGACTTTTTTCAGGTATCTTTTTGCAAGGGCATGAGCGGTTTTTATGAACGGTTTTGACAGCAGGAAAGAATCTTCGCACAGCATTGTTGTCGCGCTTGCGGGAAAAAACAAAAAAATCTTAGAGTTCGGCTGCGGAAAAGGATTTGTCTCTGAGCAATTGAAAAAAAACGCATGCAGGGTAACAGCGGTCGAAATAAATCCCGAAAGCGCGAAGCTTGCGGAAAAGTTCTGCGAAAAAATTTTTCTGGGAAACATTGAAACAATGGATTTTTCAAAGGTCGGAGAAGGATTTGACATTGCGATTTTCGGCGATGTGCTCGAGCACCTGAAAAACCCCCCTGAAATACTTGAAAAAACAAAAAAGCTTCTGGATGAAAACGGCAGAATAATTGTCTCTGTGCCCAACATTGCAAACTGGAAAATAAGGCTGAAGCTTCTTTTCGGAAAATTCGATTATGCAAGCGAGGGAATACTTGACAGGACACATTTGAAGTTTTTTACGCTTGAAACAATAAAAAAAACAGTTCAGGAAGCGGGATTCGGAATTGAAAAGGTTTTTTTTGTGCCGAGCGCGCCAGTCCCTACAATGGCAATGAAAAAGCTTTTTTCAAGGGTTTTGCCCGCGGCATTTTCTTTCCAGTTTGTCATTCTTGCAGGGGTGCTCAAATGAAGGCAAGCGTGATTATTCCCGCCTACAATGCGGAAAAAACAATTGCAGAATGCCTTTCCGCGCTGCAGAAGCAGTCTTTCAGGGATTTTGAAACAATTGTCGTCGATGACGGAAGCAAAGATGCAACATCAGAGATTGTTAAAAAATTCCGCGGGGTAAAATTGCTGCAGGAAAAAAATTCCGGGCCTGCAACTGCAAGAAATCTCGGCGCGAAAAACGCCAAGGGGGAAATAATTGTTTTCATTGATTCAGACTGCATTGCGGAAAAGGATTTTTTGGGGGAAATGCTTGCGCCTTTTTCCGACAAAAAAATAGTTGGAGTGCAGGGAAAATACAAAAGCAGGCAGAAGGAGTTTTTTGCGCGGCTAACCCAGCTTGAGATAGAGCAGAGGCATGAAAAAATGGCGCGCAGCAGATTCATTGATTTTATGGGAAGCTATGCCGCGGCTTACAGGAAAAAAATTTTTGGGAAAATGAAGGGCTTTGACACAAGCTTTCCGATTGCCTCGGGAGAGGACGCTGATTTGAGCTTCAGGATTAGCAAGGCGGGAAATAAAATGGTTTTCGCGGAAAAGGCTATTGTCTGGCATTTCCATCCTGCTTCTTTCTGGAAATACCTGAGGATAAAGTTTTTCAGGGCGTTCTGGAGGACAAAACTCTATGGAAAGCACAAAGACAAAATGGCAAACGATTCTTACACCTCGAAGGCAATCAAAATTCAATTGGGATTGTTCGGATTGCTTGCGCTTTCAATAATCTATGCAGTAATAAATCCCCAGTCATATCCCCTTGCAATCGCTTTTCTTGCCCTGCTGCTTGCTTCAACAGTTCCCTTTGCGGCCTGGGCGGCAAAAAGGGATTTTGCAGTGGGAATTCTCTTTCCAATAATCGGGCTTGCAAGAACTGTTTTTTTCGGGTTTGGATTTGCTTTGGGAACAATACGGCAGATAAGGAATCTCATATGAAAATAACACATGTTTTCCATCATTTCGCGCCCTGCACTGGCGGAATTGAAACAGTCATAATGGAACTGTGCAAAAGCCTCAATGCAAGGCACGAATGCAGCGTAGTCTGCCTCAACAAATGCCCGAAAGGAAAAAAAACTCTCGCTGAAAAAGAAACAATCGAAGGAGTGAAAGTGCAGAGAATCCCGTTTATAAATTTGGGGCTTTACAAGTTTGCCCCAAGCGTTTCAAGGCACCTCAAGGGAGCGGATATAGTGCATTTGCACGGGATAAACTTTTTTTCGGATTTTCTTGCAGTGACAAAAATCTTCCACGGAAAAAAAATAGTTTTGTCGACGCACGGGGGAATTTTTCATACAAACAAAAAAAGCATTCTGAAAAATGCGTATTTTTTCGGATGGTGCAGGATTGCGCTGCGCGCCTTTGAGAAAATAGTCTGCGTGAGCAAAAACGATTTTGAGCTTTTCTCAAAAATAGTTCCGCGGGAAAAGCTTGCCCTGATTGAGAACGGGATTGATTTTGAAAAATTTTCCATGGCAAAAAATGAAAAAACAAAAAACAGCTTTGTTTTTCTTGGCAGAATGAGCAGAAACAAGAGAATTGATTTGCTCATAGATGCCTTTGCCGGGCTGAAAAGGAAAACAAAGGACTTTGAACTGCACATTGCGGGAATGGATTTTGACAATATCCTTGAAGAAATGAAAAGAAAAGCAGAGGAAAGCGGGATAGCGGAAAATGTTTTCTTCCACGGCGAGGTTTCTGAAAAAGAGCTGCTTGAATTGCTTGGCAGCTCTGAATTTTTTGTTTCGGCCTCTGAATACGAGGGATTCGGGCTGACTGCGCTTGAGGCAATGGCAGCGGGCTGCATTCCAGTCCTGAATAAAATAGATTCCTTCAAAAATTTTGTAAGCGCTGGAAAAAACGGCTTTATTGCGGATTTTGAAAAAAGCGCGGAAACAGCGGAAAGGATTTTTGAAATAACAGAAATGGAAAAAAAAAGGAAAAGTGAAATTGCCGGAAATGCGGCTGCAAGGGCAGGGGATTTTTCCTGGGAAAAAAAAGCCCTGGAATATGAAAAGGTTTATTCGGAAGTGGCAAAATGAAGCCCGTTGTTTCAATAATAATGCTGAACTGGAACGGAAAGGATTACACAAGGCAGTGCATTGAATCGATTGCAAAAAACACAAGCAGGAAAAAATACGAATTGATTATTGTGGACAACGGCAGCAAAGACGGGAGCATTGAAATGCTGGAAAAAATGAAGAGGAAAAATCTCGTTGACGTAATCATTCTGAATTCCGAAAACAGGGGCTTTGCCGGCGCAAACAACCAGGGAATGAAAATCGCAAAAGGGAAATATATTTTTTTGCTGAATAACGATACGCTGCTTGAAAAAAACTGGCTCGAAATACTTGCAGGGGTTGCGGAGAGAGACAAAAAAATCGGATTGGTGGGCCCGGATTTGCCGTCAAGCGCTGATTCCAAAGAAGAGCTTGGCGCAGGCTATATCGACGACAGCGGCGCAGCAAGGCTGGATTACAAAAATATCGAGGGGGAGGTAGAGCAGATAGGGGGCGCGGCATTTTTGATAAAGCGCGCAGTGTTTGAAAAAATAGGCTTTTTGGACCCTGGATTCAACCCTATTTATTTTGAGGAAAGCGATTACTGCGCAAGGGCAAGGAAGGCGGGCTTCAAAATTTTTTTTACGCCGAAAGCAAGGATAATACATTTCGGCTCCGCAATAGTGAAAAAACAGGCGGGCAAATGGGCTTATGTAACGCTCAACAAGAACAGGCTGCGGTTTGTGCTCCTGCATTTTTCAAAAAAGCGGCTTGCAAAGGCTTTTTTCTGGGAATTGCTGAGGATTGCAAAAAGCATTCTTACGCTGAAGACTCACTGGCTTTTTGAATCATACTGGGCTGACTTGAAAAATCTCAGTGAGATACTTGAAAAAAGAAAAAGATACGCAAATGGAAATTTGATGGTGAGCTCATGAAAAAGATTGCAATTGTTTTCGGGACAAGGCCGGAAATAATAAAGCTCGCGGAAATAATCCGGCTGCTGAAGCAGGACAGGCAGGCGCAAACTCTGCTTGTTTTTACCGGGCAGCATTACGATTACAATCTGTTCGGGATTTTCATGAAGGAGCTTGAATTGCCCGAGCCGGATATCAATCTCGGCATCGGCTCTGGAAGCCAGGGTTATCAGGTCGGGACAATCCTGATTAAGCTCGAGGAATTTTTTCTGAGGGAACAGCCGGCAATCGTTGCAGCTCTCGGAGACACGAATTCTGTTTTCGGGGCAGCGCTTGCAGCGGAAAAAATGCACATTCCATTTGCGCATATTGAGGCAGGCATCAGGAGCTTTGACAGGAGCATGCCTGAAGAAGTGAACAGGGTTCTGGCAGACCAGATTTCAAGCTACTGCTTTGCGCCCACAAAAACAGCAGTTGCAAACCTGCGGAAAACAGAAACAATGGGAAAAATTTTTCTCACGGGAAACTCTATTGTGGAGGCAGTGCAGAAAAACATTGCAACTGCAAAAAAATCCCGCATACTTGAAAAACTGGGTTTGAAGCGGAAAGAATTTGTTGTTTTGACAATGCACAGGCAGGAAAACGTAGACAGCAGGGAAAAGCTCGAAAGCATTGCAAATGCCCTGGAAAAAATTTCCCAGCAGGTTGTTTTTCCAATGCACCCACGGACAAAGGCAAGGCTGCAGGAATTTTCACTGAAGGAAAGGTTTGAAAAAATAAAAAACCTTATGATAACTGAATCAATGGGATATTTCGATTTTCTGCAGCTGTGCTCAAACTCGCGCTATATCCTCTCTGATTCGGGAGGAATACAGGAGGAAGCGAGCGTTTACAAAAAATTTGTAATTGTTCTGCGGGAAAACACTGAAAGGCCCGAAATGCTCGGAAAATTCGCTGTGCTTGCCGGTTTTGACGAAAAAAAAATAATTGCGGCAGTAAAAAAAATTGAAAAAAACTATCCCGCGCTTGAAAAAAGAATCAAAAAAATTCCCTGCCCGTTTGGAAACGGAAAGGCAAGCGGAATAATCGCGGAAAAAATTGCTGAGGCGCTTAAATGAAAGTCCTGTTCAATACCTCGCAGAACGCTTTCAGGAATCTTGGAGGCGGGGAAGTGCAATTGCTGGAAACAAAAAAACAGCTTGAAAAACTCGGAGTCAAAGTTGAGCTTTACACCGGAAGGCAGGAAATTTCGGATTTTGACTTGCTGCACAACTTCAATATACACAGGGACACTTTCGCAACAGTGCAGAAAGCCCTTGACGCAAAAGTGCCTGTTGCAATCTCAACAATTTACTGGCCGTCTCTTAAAAGCGCTTTGCTCTGGAACAATGGATTTGCAAAAAAGGCAAAAGCAATGGCAGTCGAACTGATAAACAGGCTGGATTTTTTCGGGTTTTCAAGCGTAAAAAAAACACTGAAAAAAGCGGATGTTCTGCTGCCAAACTCTGTTGCCGAGGCAGAAAAAATTTCCAATATTTTTGGAATTCCTATGGAAAAAATTGTTCCGATTGCAAACGGGGTTGATGAAAGGTTTGCAAACGCTGTTCCGGATGAATTCCAAAAAAAATTCGGCCTGAAGGATTTTGTTTTGTATGTAGGAAGGATTGAAGAAAGAAAAAATGTCATGGCGCTGGTTAAGGCAATGAACGGCTTGGAGGAAAAGCTCGTCATTATCGGAAACGCAAAATCCGGCAGCGGGAAATATTTTGCGGAATGCAAAAAAATTGCGGGAAGAAATATTGTTTTTTTGGATGCTGTTCCGCACGATTCCGAACTGCTTGAAAGCGCTTATGCCGCGTGCAAAGTTTTTGCACTGCCGAGCTGGTATGAAACTCCGGGCCTTGCGGCGCTTGAAGCAGGGCTTGCTGGCGCAAACATTGTTGTTACAAAAGAGGGCTGCACAAAAGAATATTTTGCTGAATTCGCCTCGTATGCTGATCCCGCAAGCGTGCCGGATATAAGGAAAAAAATCCTGCTTGAACTGCGGAAGCCGAAAGGCGATGCGCTGAAAACCCGCATTATGAAAAATTTTTTGTGGCGGCACTCGGCAATGCAGACAAAGGCTGCCTATGAAAAGGCGCTGGATGCAGGGTTTGAAGGCGCGGGCATTCAGAAAGCATCGGAGAAAGTGTTGTAGATGGCTAAGCATCTGGCAGTTGTTTCCGGCGAAGAGGAGCTGCGCGCAGCAGAGAAATTAATCGGGAAAAGGCCCGGGAAAAATGATGAACTTGTTGTTCTGGGGTATTCCATCGAGGAATATCCGCGCATGAAGAACAGCGGATTTTCAGTAATCAGGCCGGAAGATTTTTTGTCAAATTTGGAAATGCAGGCAGTTTACAGGAAAGCCGCATTTTTTTCAAGCAACTGGCATAAATTCGACAGCGAATTATGCGGAAAAATGGCTTACAGGGGGATAAGCATTGCCTTTTCCCACAGCCTTGCATATTTTTTTATTGCAACCTTTTCGCGGATAAAAACAATCCTGAAGGCAATTGAAAAGGAAAAGCCTGAAACAATAATAGTGAACAGGAATTCGCCTGCCGGCGAAGCAGTGAGGGCGATTGCAAAAGCAGCAGGCCTGCGGAACGTGCTTTTTTTCGAGCTGCCGAAGCGGAAAAAACCCGTGCTCCTGCCGCATTTTTCAAGGAAAAAGGCCCTTGAAATAAGGAAAAAAATTTCAATCCTTTTTTCCGAACTGGCGAAGGCAAAAGAAAAAACCGGCTCAAAAAAAACAATTTTCATCAGGGAAAGGGGCTATTTCGGAAACCTGAAAAAACAGCTTCAAAAACAGCCGGGCATAAACGTTTTCTCGCTCGACGAATTTTTGCTGCGGAGAATAATGAATCCTGTTAATGCCCTGAAATATTTTTCAACTGTCAGCTCCTGGAAAAAAAAATTGGGGCTGATGTTTGACAGGTTTTCGGAAACACGCGCTTTCAGGGAAAAATTTGTTTTCGAAGGCATAAATTTTGCGCCTCTTTTCAGGGCAGAACTGGCAAGAATAACCGTGCTTGAATTGCCGGAATTTGTTTTCATGATTGACATGCTTTCAGAGCTGTTCAGGAAAAAAAAGCCTTCGGCAGTCGTGCTTTGGATTGATTTTGTGCCGTTCGAAAGAATCTGCGCACTGCTCGCAAGGCAGTCCGGCGCAAAGAGCCTTGTGCTGCAGCACGGAATTTTCAAGGCTGTTGCAAAGGAATGCAACTGGATACGCGGCTTTGCGCCGCTGGCTGCCGACAAAATCGCTGTCTGGGGGGATTTCTACAAAAAAGAGCTTGAAAAGGCAGGCGTGCAATCCGAACGCATAATAGTCGCGGGCGCCCCGAGGTTTGATTCCCTGAAAAGGCTGCAGGGAAATTCGGAAAGCACAAGAAAAAAGCTCGGCATAAAAAATCACGAAAAGCTTGTTTTGTTTGCGCCGCAGATTGCTTTGAAAAGCGGATATCTGGAATTCATTGCAGGGGCTGTTAAAAAAACTCAAGATGCAAGGCTGGTTATAAGGCTTGAGGAGCCTGCAGGGAAAGAAGATTTAAAGAATCCTGCGGGCGCAAATGCAGTAATAGTGCGGCATGAAAGCCTTTATGAACTGCTTAATGCCGCAGATGCAGTAATAACAGAAGGCTCGGCAGCCGGCCTTGAAGCAATGATAGCGGGAAAGCCGCACATAATGATTGGACAGGCTTTTTCAGGGGCAGGCAGTGCAGGCGAATTAAAAAAAGCGCTTTCAGTTGCGCTCGGCAGCAGCGCGAACAGCAGGGAAAAAAACCGTCTTGAAAAAGGCAGGCGGAAATTCATTTACAGGCATGCGTTCAGGCAGGACGGCAATGCCACTGGCAGGATTATAACCCTGGTAAAAGGCATGCTTTCCGAACCTGAGAAACAGCCGAAACACTTTCCTGAACCCGAACCAGCAGAATAAAAAAAGTTGTTTCATTATTAAAAATATAGCGTGGATTTTGCAATGGAATGGTTTCAATGAAAAAAGCTGAACAGAAAAAAACCCAAAGAACTGGCAGGGAATATTATGAAAAATACAAAAGATTTACCGAGCTTGGCGAAGAAAAGGGCCTGACTGCGGCCCATAAAATGCGCGCAGTAATAAAAATAATGCAGAAATTTTTTTCCTGCCCGCAGGAATTTAAAATAGCGGATTTGGGCGGCACTTACGGCTCCTGGCTCGCATTCAGGAAAAATTTTCCAGAAAGCGAAATTTACAGCGTGAACATAGCCGCAGAACAGGTGGCAGGCTGCGAAAAAAAAATAGTCGAGGACTTTTCCGGCGGAACAAGCCTCAAAAGCGGTTTTTTCGACGTTGTTTTTTTCGGCGACACAATAGAGCATCTGGTCGAGCCCGACAGGATAATGGGCGACATAAGAAGGATTCTGAAAAAAGGCGGCTTTTTAATAATAACAACCCCAAATCTTGCAAGCCTGGCAAACAGGTTTTCCCTGCTGTTCGGCTTTGCCCCCACGAATTACCATCCGAGCGAAATCCGGCACGGCACTTTGTTCGGCGCAAAGCAGAGCTCGTGGCATAAATCTGTTTTTACAGTAAGCGCCATGAAAGGCTTCCTGAAACAGCACGGGTTCAGGCCTGCTGTCGCCAGCGGCTTTAATTACAGGGAAAATTTCCTGCTGGGCTTTTTGCCGGATAACTGGAAGGAAGGAATGATTGTTTTTGCGGAAAGGAAATGATGCCCATGGGGTTTAAAATTTTTTTTAAGATTGCGGAAAAGATTCTGCTTGGCGCAAATTTTTTCCTGCTGGCGGTTTCCTGCCTGCCCAAGGGCACTATTATATCGCCCTTTGCAAAAATAATTTTTTACAACAACATAGAAATCGGGAAAAACTGCAGGATTCCTTCTGGCTGCATTTTCAGGGTGCCGAAAACCTCAAGGCTTGTAATAGGCGACAACTGCGCCTTCCGCGAATACACGCAGTTAATGTGCCGCGAGAAAACAACTACTGAATTCGGGAACAACTGTTTCATAGGGTCGTTCTGCTTTATTTCCGACCAGATAAAGTTCGGCAACAATGTAATTCTGGGGCCGTACTGCTCAATCATTGCTGGCAGGCACAATTTCAAGCAGAGGGACGTTCCCATAAACATGCAGGGCTCTTCAAGCCTGCCTATTGAAATAGGCAGCAATGTCTGGCTTGGAGCCCATGTGATAATAATCGGGCCTTCAAAAATCGGCTCAAATTCCATTATAGGCGCAGGCGTAATATTCAAGGGCAATGTTCCGGAAAGTTCCCTTGTGAAAAGCGAGAGGAAAAACACTGTTTCAAAACTCGCCTGATTTTTTTAGTACAACTTTAAAAAAAAACAGTTTAAAATGGCTATCGGACTATAAACTGTTTTAACAGGCTTGGGGAATTGCAATGGCACATTTTTACGAATCAACGCTGATAGACACTGTTGACGGCTTCCAGTGCAAGTCCTACAGCAACGAGCATCCGGATGGTTTTGTAATAGTAAAGCCGAAATATGTCCCCAAAGAAGCTATTTCGGGACAGGGATTAAAGTACAGGTTTTTGTTTGAAAAATGCCTTGTGCGGTTCAACCAGTTTGCGCCAAAGACAGCGCTCGCAGGCTATGTGCAGCAGTTCAGAAAAAAATTTCCCGAGTATATCTATGACTGCCCATTGCACAAGAACTGGTTTTACGTTGTTCCCGCAGACAGAATCAAAACAGTGCACGACGGGAGAAAAGGCCTGCAGGAGCTCTGGCAGGTTCCTGAAAGTGATTTGGACGAATACCTGCGCCTGGTAAAAGAGCTTGCGGGCTTCCTCACAAAGAGCGGAGTCAGGCTGGAGAATCTTGGGATAACGCATTCTACGCTTTTGGGAAATTACACCTTCGGAAAATCAGACATTGACATGATAATTTACGGCAAGGACAACGGCTGGAAAATCCTTGATTTTTTGAAGAATGCCAGGCATCCATTGCTGCGCTGGAAGACTGATGCAGAGTGGGCAGAATATTACAAGGAGCACAAGACATCCGAATCCGCGCATTTTACGGAAGACGAATATGTAAAGCACATGCAAAGAAAAAAATACGAGGGCATTTTCGGCGGCACTGTTTTCACTCTTTTTACAGTCGAGGAGCCGAATGAAACATGGTTCAAGTGGAACGATTCCACTTATGAGCCTGCCGGGCTTGCAACAATAAAGGCAGTTGTAACAAATCATTATAACAGCCATGTCAGGGCAGGCTGTTATGATGTAAAAAATGCCGAGTTTGTGAAAACAGTGGATAAAATGCCTCAAATTGACAGGTCTATACAGGTAAAGCGCGTTGTTACTTATTCAGTCCCTTTTGTCCAGCAGGCGCTTAAGGGAGAGACAATTACTGCCTGCGGGCTTCTGGAACTTGTAAGGCCCAGGCAGGGGGAAAAATATTACCGCATTGTAGCAGGCTATTTTGACGCCTATCTCAGCGACAGAAGGGAAAAGGAATTCATAAAGGCGGAGATCTGACATGCATTTTTACGAGTCTTCAATAATCACTACAAAAGACATGCTTCACTGCCAGGTTTATGCAAACGAGCATCCGGATGCAGGCATTCTGATAAAGCCAAAGTATATTCCTACAGACAAGGTTGAGTGCAGCGGGCTGCAGTGCAGGTTTATTGCGGGGCAGAAAATGAACAGGCTGAATTTGTGGGCGGAAAAAAAAGGGCTTGCGGATTACATTAAAAAATTCAGGCTTGCATACCCTGAATATGTTTACAGGAGCGAACTGCACGACAGCAAGGAATTCTTTTTTTGGGTTCCGCATGAAAAAATCGAGCGGGTTTTTTTCCCGAGAAAGGGCCTCGACGAACTTATGTCAATGCCGAAAAACAGCCTTGACAACCATCTCAAAGTCGTATATAATTTTGCCGACTTTCTCCTTGAAAGCGGGCTCAGGCTCAAGGACTTAGGCGTCACCTATTCCACTCTCATGGGCAACTATGCGGAAAACATGTCTGACATAAACATTGTCGTTTACGGAAAGCAGAATTTCTGGAAGCTGATGAAATATATGGAGACTGCGAAGCACGCTTCCCTGAGATGGAAAAACGAGGAGGAATGGCTGGATTTTTACAAAAAAAGAAACAGGTCGAATATTTTTGAAAAAAACACTTTCCTGAAGCACATGATAGGCAGGAAAAAATCCGAGGGGTTTTTCGGAAATTCGCTTTTCGTGATTTTTGCCGCGGAAAAAGAGGACGAGGTCTGGTGCAAATGGGGCGGGGAAAAATACTCCTCGCTCGGGCCCGCAACTGTCGAAGGCACTGTCAGCAACCATTACAGCTCTGTCGTGAGGCCGGGCTGCTATGAAATAACAGATTCAAGGCTGATTGATTCGAAGCTTGACTGCGACGTCAAAAAGGTTGTTTTTTATTCAAGGGACTATACGCTGCTTGCCTTTGAAGGGGAAAAAATAAGGGCCTGCGGAATGCTTGAAAAAGTCACGCCGAAAAACGCGCCTCCCTACCACCGCATTGTAACGGGCTATTTTGATTCTTACATTACTGATAGAAGGGAAAAGGAATTCATAAAAGTGGTTTGATGCGCGGCATAAGCGGACTGGTTTCAGAAGGCACTGGAAACAAAAAAGGCTGCAGCCTGTGCAAAGAAGCCTCGATTGAAACAGGAAAAAAAACAGGCTACGGGGCAGTAATAATTTTCCGCATAGGAAAAAAAAGCAACGGCTGGTTTGCAACGCTTTCGCCGAAAACAGGCGGAAACCCCGAAGAGGACTTTACAATCCAATTAATGCCGTTTGCGCACCTGACGCATTTTGCCCAGATTTCAAAATATCACAGGCTTGCAGAAAATTACGGCATTGCCTTTGCAAAATTAACAAATGCAATGGCGCAGATAATGGCTGATGAGCTCGCGGGTTTCAGGGCAAATCCCGCGGAAAGGGCTTTTGCGGTTTCAATCGCAACCTACGGCAAATGCACTAACTGGGCGGAAAAAAAAGAGCACCTGCACCTGAAAATTTTTCCATTCAGGGGAAACATTGGGCAGCCATACACTGTCGACAGCTCGTTTGCAAAGAAAAAAATTTTCAGGGACGCTGAAACAGGGGAAAGCTTTGTAAAAATGAATCCTGTGGCGAAAGTCGGCCTGCCGAAAAAAAGGCTTGAGCATCTTTCAAAAAAACTGATTGAAATTCTAGGGGAGGGAAAAAATGATTGACCTCCATATGCACACAACCGCCTCGGACGGCAGGCTTTCCCCGCAGGAACTGGTTGACCTTGCAGTGCGGAGCGGGCTCAAGGCGATTGCAATAACAGACCACGATGCCGTAAGCGGGATTGCGCAGGCTTCGGAACATGCAAAGCGCGGCGCGCTTGAAGTAATTCCCGGCATTGAAATAAATTGCGCAGAAAAAAAGCTCGGATTCAGTGAAATAGAAGTAGTGGGATTGTTCATTAATCCGGAAAACAAAAACATTGCGGGTTTTGCGCGTGCTGCAAAGCTTGACAGGATTGAACAGAAAAAAAAATCCGTAAAAAAACTGCAAAGGCTCGGCTTTGAAATTTCCTTTGAAGAGCTGAAATCCCGTGCAAAGGGTTCTTTAGGATTTCCTCACATTGCAGGGCTGCTTCTTGAAAAATACCCGGAAAAATTTTCCTCCATCAAGGATGTTTTCGACAAGTATTTAAGGGCGGGAAAACCTGCTTTTGTCGACAGGCAAAAAAAGCCGGGCATCAAACAGGCAATTTCCATTATAAAAAAATCCGGCGGGCTGGCTTTTCTCGCGCACCCGGGAATTTTTTCAAGGGAAGACTCTTTGAGGGCAATAAATTTTTTTCAGGGAAGCAAAGGCGACGGGATTGAAACATATTATCCATACCATCTCATCTGCTCTGAAAAAAAAATCAGTGAAAAGGAAAATCTCGCGCTGATAAATTTTTTCCGCGGAACCGCAAAAAGCCTTGGCCTGCTTGAATCGGGCGGAAGCGATTTTCACGGCGGAGACAGGCAGACAATAAACGCAGTGGGCATTCCCGACAGCGTGCTTGAAAAACTCAGGGAAAGCCTGAAAAGGCGGCTGGTTAAATGAAGGCAATCGGAGGGACAATATGGTTTTCGGGCCTGCACGGCAGCGGAAAAACCACTGTTGCTAATGCGCTTGCAAAAAAGCTGCGCGCGCTCGGAGTCTGTGTTGTCGTGCTCGACGGCGACGAAGTGAGAAAAAGGCTTTCCTCGGATTTGGGCTTTTCAAGGGAAGACCGCGACAGGCACATTAAAAGGGTAGCCGATGTCTGCGAGCTTATCTCAAAAAACAATGTTTTGAATATCGCGTGCGTTGCCTCTCCTTCGCAGGAAATGCGCGATTATGCAAAAAAAATCATTCCGGATTTTCTGGAGGTTTACATAAAATGCCCTGTGGAAGTCTGCGAACAGCGCGACGTAAAGGGGCACTACAAAAAGGCAAGGCTAAAGGAAAAAGGCTTTGAAAACTTTTTGGGAGTGCACCTGCAGTATGAAGAACCGAAAAGCCCGGCAATTGTCCTTGAAACAGACAAAGAGGGCATTGAAGAATCTGTTGAAAAATTGTTCAATGTGCTTGTGGAAAAAAAATGGCTGTATTAATGCTTTTTTGGATTATTTTTCCGGCACAGGCAGTTTTTTAACCAGCCTGTAAAAATCAGCAATCATTTTTATCCAGACAATTACCCAGAGCACTGCAAAAACAGCAAGCATCAGGAAAACAGAGCCTGCAAGCAGGCCGATTGTTATTATCAAGGCAGAGAGCCCCCTGTGCCCTATGCGCAGAGTTTTGTTCAATCCCATTGTCGGCTTTAAAACAGCCTTGTCAACGTACATAGCCCTTGTGCTGAGCATTTCGGAAACCATTCCCAGGTTGATTATTGCGGGAATAGCAACCAGCAAAAAATTCACGTCTTTCACAAGCCAGAACTGGCCTATTGCCGCAGCGCCGAGATAAAGCGCCATTCCGTAATAGTCAAATCTCGCATCCAGCCAGGCCCCGAAGGGAGAGCCTGTTTTGTTTATCCTTGAAATTTCGCCGTCGACGCAGTCGAGGATAAAGGAAAGCTGAAAAAGAACCGCGGCGGCAACCAAAAATTCATACGTTCCAAAGAACAGCAACGCTGCCCCGAGCACTGCGATAAAAAAGGAAACCATTGTAACATGCCAGGGAAGAAGCGCCCTGTGCCTGTAAACAAGCATTGTTATGCGCGTGCTTATCAGCCTGCGGTAACTGTACATTATTATGCAGTCTTTTTTTTTCAGGCAGATTTCCCTGATTTCTGCCAATGACAATTTTTTTTCCTGCATCAGTATTTTTCTTGTCGGTTAATGCTTTTAACCTTTTGGTACAAACCCAGCGGGTTTCCCAAAAAAAAGCATTTAAAGCATTTTCCTGTTTTTTATATACTGCTTTGCCGGTTTTTTTATGTCTTCGATTGAAAAGGGCGCGTTCCACCTGCTTGTTTCAAAAGCTGTTTTTTTCCTTTCGGGCTATGCCCTGGTTTTTATTCTTGGGAGATGGTTCCTGACAACCGAAGAATTCGGGCTCTTCGGGGTTGTTTTCACAATAAATTCCCTGGTAACAAACATACTGATTACGGGAATACAGCAGGCTGTTGCAAAATTCGTTTCAGAGGCCCCTGAAAAAGCCGAAATAATACTGCGGCAGTCTCTGAAAACCCAGCTGTTTTTTTCAATTGCAATGTTCATTGGTTTTTTTCTTTCCGCGGATTTGATTGCAGGGCTGCTCAACGAGCCGCGGCTCGCCCTTTACTTCAGGATTGTTGCTTTCGTTCCATTGATACAGCCGTTTTATTCCGCAATGGGCGGCTATTTAAACGGGCTGAAAAAATTCAGGGAACAGGCGGGCTTTTACAATCTCTACAGGATTCTGCGCGCGGGCATTCCGATTTCAATGGCAGCTGCGGGATTTGCACTGTTCGGGGTTTTTACAGGGCTTGTTTTTGCCGCGCTCGCTTCCCTTCTCGTCGGGATTTTTTCCATAGGAACAGGAAAAAGCGGGGATTTTTCAAAGAAAAAAATATTCCTGTTTTCAGCGCCGATTATTTTTTATGCCCTGATCCTGAACTCTTTCATGAGCATTGACCTGCTTTTTCTCAAGGCGCTCACGCAAGGCGCAAACAGCAACGTACTCGCGGGCTTTTACACTGCCGCGCAGACTGTTGCAAGAGTCCCCTTCGAGCTTGCAATGACTATTACAATGATTCTTTTCCCGCTTGTTTCAGGAACAGTCGCAGCGCAGAAAAAACAAAAGGCCGCCTTTTATATTTCCAGCGCTTACCGCTATACCTTCATTGCAGTCGCGCCTTTTGCCGTAATGTTTTTTACAACAGCCCATGAGCTGCTTTCACTTGTCTACGGGCAAAAATTTTTGGAGGCGGGAAGCACGCTCGGCATTCTTTCGCTTGGATTTGTTTTTATGGCGCTGTTCAGCATTTCCGAAACAATAATATCGGCAAGGGGCAGCCCCTCAAAGGCTGCATTGATTGCTTTTTCCTTCCTGATTGCGGAAGCAGCGCTGCTTTACCTGCTTGTCCCGCTTTTTTCCATGGAAGGCGCGGCATTTGCCTCTCTTGCAGCAATGGCTCTGGGCGCAATTGTTTCCTCTGCAGTAGTTTTTGCGCAGTTCAGGAGCTTCCCCTTCAGAAGCATTGCAAAGACATGCATTGCGTGCATAATAATTTTTCTGGCTTCAGTTCTTTTTCCTGCGTCAGGAATGCTGCTCATCCCAAAGTATTTGCTGCTGACTGCAATTTTTTTGGGGGCAATGTTTCTGCTGAAGGAAATCAAAAATCAGGACATGCGGATATTCCTGAAAATGGTTTCCTGAAGCGCTGCAATGACTGCGCCTAAATAAACCTGCGCATTATCCTGTGCAGGAATTCTATCCTGAAACCTGCTTTTTTCTCAATCGCAAGCAATACTTCAATGTCTTCCTTTTCAAAGCATTTCAGCGCCAGCAGAAGCAGGCAGTAAAATGCAAGCGCAATAGCGCCTGTTGCAATCGCGGAAAAAATAGAGTAAGGCAGAAACTCGTGCACTGCAAAAAAGGCTGCGCATATAGGCAGGACTGCCGCAACCGCTGTTTTGACGTGCTGCCTTGTAAAGGGATTGAGCTTGAAAATCATTTTCATTTCTATAAACCCGATTGCACCCCAGATAAAATACGCAATCATTGTCGAAAGCGCGGCTCCCACGACAGCCATTCCCATCTGCAAAAAATAGGGGATGAACAGAAGGTTCAGCCCCACAGCAATTATGCCTGCCGCTGTTGCATTCAAAAAATTAAGCCTTGTCCTGCCTGAAGCAATCAGGACCTGGTGGCTCGGCCCGAAAGCCGAGAATAAGAGATACCCAATTGCAAGGATTGACATTGCGGTTGCGCTGTTCCTGTAGGCTTCGCCGAACAAAAAAACCTGCACAGGTTCCGCAAAAAGCGCAAGCAGCAATGCCAGCGGCAGGGAAAATACAAAAATCCACCTTGAAACAGTGCGGAAAATTTTTTTAAGGCTGTCCATCTGGTTCAGCGCAAAATAAGTCGCGGTAATGGGAACGCCAAGCACTATTATTATGTCAAAAGGCATGAGCACAAGCTTGCCTATGGGAACTGCGGTTCCGTAAAGGCCTGTGTCATAGGAAGGCGCAAAAAACCCGAGCATTATTGTGTCAATCATTACAAGGATGTTTGCAAAAATCCCTGTAAGCAATAAAGGCCATGCAAACGCGAGAATTTCTTTGTTCATGCCGGCTTTCTTTATTGTTTTGTAATGCGCGGGAAAAACCTTTTTGTGCAGCACGAAAATTCCGAAAAAAAGCACTACTGCCTCTGAAATTATAAACGAAAAAACAGCGCCCCAGAGTGAAAGCCCCATGAGAAAAAACAAAAACAATACCAGGATTTTTGAAATGATTTCAATGATTTTCCTTGCGAGTATTTTGTATTCTATTCTTTTGAATCCCTCCAGGGAAGCCATGTAATCAGTCGCAATCAGGGATATGGGCAGCGAGAGTGCCAGCACCCTGAGCAGAACGGCAATTTCCGGCTTTGAAAAAAAGGCAACGGCAAGCCAGTCAGCGGAAAAGAAAAAAACTGCGGCTAGAAAAACAGAGGTGAACAAGTGGATTTTTATTGCGGCAAAAATGCTGCCCTTTACTTTTCCGTCCTCTTTTTTTGTCTGGTAGAATGCAATGAATCTCGGCAGCGAATCCGCAACCCCGAAGTTCGCAAGCATTGTAAAAAAGCCGAGCACTGCGGTTGCAATCAGGAAAAGGCCGAATTCGCCCGGAGTAAGTATTCTTGCCAAAAAAATCTGGTACACATAGCCGAGGATTTTGCTTGCAAAAATCCCCACTGCCATAAAGGCCGCGCCTTTCACTATCAGGTTCAGGTCGGACTTCATAAAAACCAGCAGTTAATCGCGCCTTTAAAAGGAATAAAACAGGAAAGAATTTTTAAAGCAGAGCAGTTCTTTTTTTGTACTAGCCGCCTGAAAGCCGCAGGCAGCAGCCTTCAGATTTTCGCTTTTTCCGCGTCTTTTTCGCAGCTGCATTTTTTTGCAGAAGGAATTTTGGGAACAGCCTGGAAAAAAAGCCTTTTTATGTTGGCGGAATTTTTTTGCATTGCCTTCAGGACTGTTTCAATTGTAACTGTTTCCTCTTCAGTGCGCCAGCAGTCGTAATCAGTCGCCATTGCAATGCTCGCATAGCAGATTCCAAGCTCCCTTGCAAGAATTACTTCAGGAACAGTACTCATGTTTATTACATCTGCCCCGAGAATCCTGAACATTTTGCTTTCGGCCTTTGTGCTGAAGCGCGGGCCTTCGATTGTTATTACAGTGCCTGCCGCGTGAAATTTCAGCCTTAATTCCCTTGCTGTTTTTGCAAGCAGCTTTCTCAAATCCGGGCAAAAGGGCTCTGCCATTGGAATGTGCATTACTTTTTCGGAGTCAAAAAAAGTGTATCCCCTTTTTTTTGTAAAATCAATGAACTGGTTCGGAAAAACAAAATCTCCCGGCTTTATTTTTTCGCGCAGGCTGCCGCAAGCAGTCGAAGCCAAAATGTGCGAGCAGCCAAGCTGCTTCAAAGCCGAGATGTTTGCCTTGTAAGGCACGTTGGTAGGATTGATAGAATGCTTTTTTCCGTGCCTTGAAATAATTGCGACTTCGGCATTTCCTATTTTGCCAAGAACTATTTTGTCCGAGGGCTTTCCGTAAGGGGTTTCAATTTCTTTTTCAGTGAAATCCTTTATTATCCTTGAATCCTCAAGGCCAGAGCCCCCTATTATTCCGATCATTTTTTCACTTCCTCAGAATCTAGTAATATTTTTGAACTCTTTAATTCTTCCGCTTATGTCTTTTTGGGTTATTTTTTTCAGCCTGTCAAGTGAAAATCCCTCTGCGTTGAAGGATGCTACTGCGGAAGCTGTTATTATTGCTTTGCGGAAATTTTTTTCTTCAAGGGAATTTGTTTTTGCAAGATATCCTATGAGCGCGCCGGCAAAGCTGTCGCCGCATCCTGTAGGGTCAATGACTGTTTCAAGAGGATATCCGGGTGCGGAAAACCAGCCTTTTTTCGAAAACAAAATGCATCCGTTCTCGCCCTTTTTTATTATTGCAAATTTTGAATCCAACTCAAGGATTTTTTTTGCCGCATATGCAAGGCTCGGGGTTTTGAACAATTGCCTTGCCTCTGCATCGTTCATGAGGCAGATATCCGCCTTTTTCACTACTTCAAGGACTTTTTCGCGCCTGCTTTCAATCCAGTAATTCATTGTATCCGCAACAACAAGCTGCGGCTTTTTTTTCATCTGCGAGAGCAGTGCGAGCTGCTGTTCGGGGTCAAAATTCCCGAGAAAAAAGAAATCGGCTTTTTTGTATTCTTCTGGGAGAACTGGCCTGAATTCCTGCAGCGCATTCAGCTCTGTCTTCAGTGTTTCCGCAGTATTGACATCGAAGCCGTATCTGCCGTGCCAGCTGAATGTTTTCAGGGAACTTTTTTCTATTCCCCCTGTGTCAATGCCGCGCCCCCTGAAAAAATCAAAATATTTTTCGGGAAAATCATTTCCAACTATTCCCACAATGCCTGCTTTTGCAAAAAAGCCCGCGGCAATGCCCGCATAGGAGGCGCTTCCCCCCAAAACATTTTCGGCTTTTCCGAACTGAGTCTCGATAGTATCCAATGCTATTGAGCCTGCAATAACAACCTGCGGAGAATCATTCTTCCTTGTCATAGTTTATCAGCGAAAAAACATCGTATCCTTTGAGCTTTTTTCTTCCCTTCAGAAAATCAAGTTCAATGAGAAAAAACAATCCTTCAACCTTTCCCCCGAGCCTTTCAACAAGCCTTACGGCAGCCATGCTTGTTCCGCCGGTTGCAAGCAGGTCGTCGCAGATAATGCATTTTTCCCCCTTCCCAATCGCGTCTGCGTGAATTTCAAAAGCATCCTTGCTGTATTCAGTGTCAAATTCTTCCCTGATTGTTTTTGCAGGCAGCTTTCCCGGCTTTCTCAATGGAACAAAGCCCGCATGCAGTTCTTTTGCGAGAATTGCGCCGAAAATAAATCCGCGCGATTCCGCACTTACAACCTTGTCAATCGAAAATGGCTTTTTCAAATAATACGCCGCCATTTTATCCGCAACAGAATTCAGGGCATTCGCATTTTTCAGAAGAGTGGTAATGTCCCTGAACATTATTCCCTGCTTGGGAAAGTGGGGGACTGTCCTTATGTGCTTTTTGTAATCCATAAAAAAAACTCACTTTTCGATTTTTGTATAATAAAACCTGAGCGTAATAACCAATTAAAAACAATATTCTTTCAATTTGTTTTATGCGATATTCAAGATTTCTGTTCCTGATAGGCTTTGCGCTCTTCGGCTTTCTCCTCTGGTTTTTGGGGCCTGAGAAGGTAAGCGGAATTTTTGCAACGCTTTCAAAGGCAGACCTGCTTATTTTTGCAGCGGCAATTTTCCTAATCCTGCCGGCTGTTATAATCAAGGGAATAAAGCAGTCGGTTCTCCTCAAGCCCTTTGGAAAAAAAATTTCCCTTAAAGAATCAACACAGGTCTGGCTTGCGGGATATCTCCTCGGGGCAATCAGCCCGGGAAGGAGCGGCGACTTTTTGAGGGTTGTTTACTTCAAAAAAAATTTCGGAATCAAGTCGGGAAACGGAATCAGCGCTGTTCTGCTTGAAAGAATCCTTGATGTCGGATTTTTGCTTGTTGCGGGAATCATAGGGTTTATTTATTTTTCAGTAATGTTCGGGCTGCCGCAGATAATAATTTTTGTTCTCGCGGGAGTGCTTGCCGTGTTTGCAGTCCTGTTTTTTCTTTTGACGCAGAAAAAAATAATGACTTTCCTAGCAAGGCCTTTTTACAGGCGCCTGGTTCCGAAGAGGCTTAAGAAAAGAGCGAGCGCCGCATTCCACGATTTTTACGAAGGGCTGTCAGCATTCAGCAGGCACAAAAAAAACATTCTTTTCGCCCTGCTGCTCACAGTCTTTTCATGGCTGCTGTTTTTTGTGCAGGCATTCCTGCTCGCCCTCGCCCTGAAACTGCCGCTTTCACTCGCGGCTGTTTCCGCAGTAATGCCTGCCGCAGCGCTCGCAGAAATAGTGCCAACTATTTTCGGCATAGGGACTCGGGACGCGACAATGATTTTTTTCAGCTCCTTCCTGCAGATTTCCAGCGAAGCCGCTGTTTCGTTTTCGCTTACAATACTTGTGATTGAAATAGTCCAGGCATTTTTCGGGGCATTGTTTTTGCGGAAAATAAAAAACGCCTGAAATTGTGCTTTGAATTTTTTAGAAAACAGGAGAGTGCGCTTGTTGAAAAATGTTTCATTCTGGCTTTGCGCTTTTTTTATTTTGTGCATAATGCAGTTCGGGCTGTTTTTTCTGCTGTCTGATTCAAGGCCTTTTTTCGACGAAGGCGTTTATCTTACCGGAAGCTGGCTCTTTTCAAATGGAACTTTGCCATATGCGGGATTTTTCGAATCAAAGCCTCTGGGAATTTTTTCGGTCGGCGCACTGCTGTTTTCTATTTTTCCGCCGAGCCTTCTGGCTGCGCGCCTGTTAATGGCATTTGTGGCTGTTTTTTCCTCGGCTCTGGTTTTTCTCGTATCGAAAAAAATTTTCGGCGAAAAAACAGCCTTTTTTGCATGCGTTTTTTTTGCTTTTTTGAGCGTTGCTTTCGGCAATTTTTGGTTTGTAATAGAGCCCTTTGTTTCATTTTTAGTTCTGCTCTCTGTTTTCTGCTATTTGAATTATCTTGAAAAAAAAAGCCTTGCATGGCTTTCTGCCGCAATCCTGTTTGTTATTGCGGCTGTTTTGTTCAAGCAGACTGCTTTTTTTCTCGCGGCTTTTTTCCTGCTATTTTTCATTTTTCGGGAAACAAAAAGGCAAAAGAGTTTTCAAAAAGCTGTTTTTGTTTTTCTCAAAGCACTTGTCCCAAGCTTTGTTTTGATTCTGGCTTTTTTGGCTTTTTTGCTTTATAACGGGCTGTTTTCGCTTTTTTTCGATTATTTGTTTTTATTCCATATTGAAAATTTAGGGTATTATTCGGGGGTTTTTTTGTCTCTGGATTTCCTGCCGTTTTTTGTTTCAATCGCAATCCCGTTTTTTGCAGCAGTGCTGCTTTTATTGAAAAAAATTTCTTTTGAAGCAGGGCAGAAGGAATTTTTTGCACTGCTGTTTTTGTGGGCGCTCGGCAGCCTTGCAATGGTTCTTCCCTTAATGGGCTGCTGCATGCATTTTGTGCCTGTCCTGCCTGCCCTGTCAATTGTTTCGGGATTCGGGTTTTTTGCTTTTTGGAAAAAGGCTTTTTTGCTTAAGCTCTTTGCTGTTTTTGTCCTGCTATCCGCGGTTTTTGGCGGAATTTCATATGCAGTGATTTTTTCCGGGAGCGCGCACGGATTTTCGGATTTAAAAAACATTGCGGGAATAATACAGGAAAAATCCTCTCCGAACGAGAAAATACTTGTCCTGCCATCAAGCCCCGAACTTTATTTTTTGAGCGCGCGCTTTCCCGCAACAAAGGCGCTTTATTTTTCCTTTACCCAGTATCCCGAATATTTTATCAGTGAAGAGCTGAATTCGCTTTCAGCATTTCCCCCCAAGGAAGTGGTTGTTTTTTCAAGGGACGGAAATTTTACTGAAAGCAGCCCCGAAATAGATTCTTTTGTAATGGAAAATTTTGAACTGAGGCAAAAAATAGAATTAAAGGCTCAGCTTTACAATTTTTACAGGTTTGCCCTGCTGTTCGAAAAAAAATAGCAGTTTCGGCTTATTTGAAATTTCAGAAAAAAGCACAATCCTCAAAAAAAGAAGCATTTAAAACAATTTTTGCAATGTGTTCTGTTATGCCGCAAATTGTCGCAATTATAGGCCTGGGCTATGTCGGGCTGCCGCTTGCATGCCTCTGCGCAGAGAAGGGCTATGAGGTAAGGGGCTTCGACACAAATGCCGAGCGGGTTTCAGCAATACGGCAGGGCAAAAGCCCCATTCATGACGAGTCGCTTGAAAAAAAACTCCCTTTATTTTTTGAAAAAATGCGGGTTTCAACGAATCCCGAAGAAGTTTTGCAGGGAGCTGAAATATTCATTGTCGCAGTGCCTACTCCTGCCGAAAAAAACCTGCCTGATTTAAAGCCCCTGAAATCCGCATGCAAAACAGTTTCAAGGTTTATTTCAAAAAATTCCCTTGTAATAATAGAGTCAACGATTTACCCGGGAACTACGGAAGAAATTTTGCAGCCAATCCTGGAAAAATCCGGCTTAAAATGCAACAGGGATTTTTTTTTGGGGCACTGCCCCGAGAGGATTGACCCGGGAAACAGGAAATTTACACTGCAGAATATTCCAAGGGTTATTGCATGCACCTCAAAAGAGGGCAATGAAAAAGCGCTTGCATTCTACAAATCCCTGATTGATGCGGAAATCGTCCTGCTTGAAACAGTGAGCGAGGCAGAGGCAGTGAAAGTGGTTGAAAACACTTTCAGGGATGTAAACATTGCCTTTGTAAACGAGCTCGCAAAAAGCTTTGAAAAAATGGGCATTGACCTGAAGCAGGTGATAAAGGGGGCTTCCACAAAGCCTTTCGGATTCATGCCCTTTTACCCCGGGCCGGGAGTAGGCGGGCACTGCATTGCACAGGATCCCTATTACCTGATTGCAAAGGCAAAGCAGTGCGGCTTCGAGCACAGCTTCCTGAAGCTTGCGCGGGAAATAAACAATTCAATGCCGTCTTTTGCTGTTTCAATAACAGGGCGCGCGCTGAAGCAGAAAAAATTGTCGTTTGCGGGCGCAAAAATCTGTCTCCTCGGCCTTGCTTACAAGCCCAACATTGACGATACAAGGGAAAGCCCGGCTCTGAAAATTCTCGGAATGCTGAAAAAAAGAAATGCAAAACTCAGTGTTTTCGACCCGTTTGTAAAAAAGCAGGGAAATGCTGCTTCGCTCGAAGAGGCAGTCGAAGGGGCAGACTGCGTTGTGCTCTGCACAAACCATGAACAGTTTGCAGAAGCGCTTTCACCGGATTTTCTGGAATCGAAGGGAATCAAAATAGTTATTGACTGCAGGAACTGCCTCGACAAGAAGGGAATAACTGCAAAGGGAATTTTGTACAGGGGAATAGGCTCCTGAGCCCGCCCGCGCTTTTTTTTCAATGCAGGAATTCTGCTTCTTTAATAACCTGTTGGTGCAATTATTGAATTCTTTTTTTGGACAAAAATTTAAATTCAGATTCTGCTTTTTAGTTAACCAATGGCGGGCATCAGGGTATTGCAGTTAGTGACTTCTTTTCTGCGCTTCAGGGGAGACGACAGTTTCAACCACGAATTTATGAAGCGGCTTGCAAAGAGGGGGATTGAAATAGAGGTAATTGTCCCGCACGACAGGGAAAACAGCCTCGGCTTTGAGGAGATCGACGGCATCAAAATCCACAGGTTCCAGTATTTTTTTCCAAAAAAACTGCAGAGAATCGCCTATCACGGCGGAATTCCGTTCAACCTTTCGAAAAGCCTTTTTGCAAAAATGCAGTTCCCTTTTTTCATGGTTTCTTTTTTCCTGAAAACACTGAAGCACATAAGGGGCAAGGACATAATTCATGCGCAGTGGATTCCGAGCGGCCTGATAGCTGTTTTTTTCAAAAAACTGACGGGAAAGCCTGTTGTGCTCTGGAACCACAACCTTCCTTATGGCGGGTTTTTTTTGAATTCTCTTACAAAATTTGTCCTGGAAAACTGCGATTTTGTAATGTTCAATTCCGTGTATACGCTTGAAAGAGCCAGGAAAATTGCAAAAATGAAGGCGTTTGAAATAGTCTATCCCGGCATTGATGAAAGCCTTTTCAGGCCCATGAAAAAACAGGGCGCAAGGAAAAAACTGGGAATTCCAGAAAGCAAAAAAATTGTTTTTGCCATAGGCAGGTTTGTTGAAAAAAAAGGCTTCAAATACCTGGTTGCGGCAATGCAATCAGTGGAATCAAAAGGCGTTGTATGCGTAATCGCGGGATACGGGCCTCTTGAAAAAGAACTGAAACAGCTGGCAGGAGGCAAAGGCCTTGAAGGAAAAATTTTTTTCACGGGAAAATTGAATAATGCGGAAGTGCCGGCCTGGATGAACGAAGCAGACATTGTTGTTGTCCCTTCAATCGTTGATTCCACAGGCGAAACAGAGACGCTTGGAATTGTTGCAATCGAGGCAATCGCGTGCGGAAAGCCGGTTATTGTTTCGGATATCGGCGGCCTTACGGATGTCGTAAAGGAAAATTACAACGGATTTCTGGTTCCGGAAAAAAACCCCGTAAAGATTGCAGAAAAAATAGATTTTATTTTTTCAAATCCCGCTGTAACAAAAAATTTTTCCCGCAATGCAAGAAAATACTGCGAGGAAAAATTCACCTGGCGCATTGCAGTGGAAAAAACAGCCGCGATTTACGAAAAAGTAATGCGGCATTCATAGCGCAGTTTTCAATCCCTTTTTTTTATAAGGTAAAGGATTTCTTCAATTGTTTTTCGCTGCCTTGCATTCATGTCTGCAATCAGTGCGAGAATCGCAAGCAGGAATCCCAAAACTATTAAAATCACGTCTGCATAAACAACCCACATGAAAGGGTCTATTTTGTGTTCCATAAGCAGCCTTATCCAGAGCCAGAAGGCGCTGGCTGCGCCAATCAGGAAAAAGAACAATCCTATCGAACCGAAAAACTGCAGCGGCTTGTGGTCTCTTATAGTCCTTGTTATTATTATCAAGGCCTTTATCGAATAGGCGAACCAGCTCTGCACTACCCTTGATTTTCCGCTGCGCTCTCCAAGAACAAGGCAAGGCACTTCTGCAACGCGCATGCCTTTCTCTATCGCATCAAGCAGGGCTTCCTGCGTATATGTGTGCTTTCCGAAAAGATTCAGGCGCAAAGCGCATTCCCTGCTGTATGCCCTGAAGCCGCACTGCGTGTCAGTGAATTTCTGCCTTGCCAGAAAAGAGATTATTTTTGTAAAAACACTGTTGCCAAATTTTTTGATTGCGGGCATTTTCGGTGAAAGGCTTTTTTCCTTGAATCTTGTGCATGTTACAAGGTCGGCTTTTCCTTCAAGAATCGGCGCAATCAGCTTCGGAATGTCTCCCGCGTTGAACTGCCCGTCGGCATCGATATTCACAATAATGCCGGCGCCGATTTTCAAAGCGTTTTCAATTCCCGTCCTGAATGCAACTCCCAGGCCGAGGTTCGAAGAATGCGAAACAACAAAATTTGCGCCGGCTTTTTTAGCCTCTTTCGCAGTATTGTCAGTGCTGCCGTCGTTGACAACAAGGACTTTTATTTCGCTGATTCCGGGAATTTTTTTTGGAATTTCAGAGACAACATTGCGGATTGTTTTTTCCTCGTTGAAAGCAGGGATCAGAACAACAAGCCGGATTGTGAACACCTTCAAAAACAAATTCAGTCTTTCATGTATTTCAAGAGGTTAAGCGCGCTTTTGACGCTTGTTTTTGCAAGCTCCCTGTTTGCAATTCTCTGGCGGATTGCCTTTGCAATATAGCGCGGCCTGAGATAATACTGCTTGTAAGCGCTTTTCAGTGTTTTCTCCATGTCCTGCTTTGAAAGCTCGGGATATTCAAAAATCGGCTGAATGCAGCCGTCTTCATCCAGGAATTCGCTCCAGGAATTGAATTTCATATAGCCCTTATTTTTCAGCATTTCAAAAAATTCTGTTCCGGGATAGGGCTGTGCAACTGAAAACTGGACAAAATCAATGTCGAGTTTCTTTGCATAATCTATTGTTTTCTGCATTGTTTTGACTGTCTCGCCCGGCATGCCGAAAACAAATGTTCCATGGACTTGTATTCCGGCTTTTTTGAAAATCTGGGCGCATTTTACTCCCTGTTCTGTTGTTGCACGGGCGCCTTTTTTCATTGCCTTTAAAATTTCGTCATTGCCGGATTCAAAGCCAACCTTTACGAGGAAGCATCCGGCTTTTTTCATTTTTTCCGCTATTTCCGAGTCAACAGAATCAACCCGCGAATAGGCTGCCCAGGGCAGGCTGATTTTTTCCTTTATCATCAAATCGCAGACTTCAAGAATGTGCTTTTTGTTTACATTCAAAGTGTCGTCATTGAACAGGACGCTTTTTATTTTTGGAAAATTCTGCTTTATGTGCTTTAATTCCCCGACAATGTTCTGCGGAGACCTGAACCTGTAATAGCGCCCCGACATCAACTGCGGGCCTGCGCAGAAAATGCACTGGTGCGGGCAGCCTCTCCCTGCAAGAATGAAAGTGAACGGGTTTTTGTATAATGCGCTGTAATATTTTTCGTTCGGCAGAAGCTCTCTTGCAGGAAAGGGCAGTTCGTCGAGATTTGAAATCAGCGGCCTGTCTGCATTGTGCACTATTCTGCCTCCCGCAAAAAAGGAAATTCCAGGCACATTTGCAGGCGCGCTTCCCGAAGCAAGCTCCCTTATTGTGTATTCGTATTCTCCCCTTGCAACAATGTCAAAGCCTCTCTGCAGGGTATCTTCAGGAACAGCGGTTGCATGCACGCCCACTGCAATTGTTTTTGCGCCTGCCTCAATGCCTATTCTTTTTGCAATTGCGCCGTCCGACTGCACAGAGGCAGTGGAAGTAAGCATGACTGCAAAATCAGGTGAAAAATCCGCGATTCTTTTGATTGTCTGCCCTTCGGAAATTTCAAGCGCGGGCGCATCAATCAAGTCAACCTCATGCCCTGCTTTTTTGCAGACTGCCGCGGCATAGGCAAGCAGCAGCGGGGGATGCAGGGCTTTTTGCGGCGAAACAGCCTGGAATCTCACTTCCCTGTTAAAGGTAGTGCCGTGAAACGGCGGATTCAAGAAAACAATCCTCATAAAAAAAACACTTTACAATTCGATTATTAAACCAGTTTGGATTTAAAAACATTTTTTGCCTTTATATGATAAATTCAGTCAATTAAAAAATTGCAAAATTGTTATTTAAACTCTATTGGTTCAAACATTGAATTCTTGCACAGAAGCTGGAGACTATGGAAAAATCAATTACGCTGATTAATTTCGCGGGCAGCGCCTATATCACGCATCCTTCGCCGCCGCTCGGCATGGCATACCTGCAGGCAGCGCTGAAAAAAAGTTGCGCGATTGTAAAAGTAATTGACGAGGCAGCAGGGCAAAAAATCGAAAACATTGATACTGAATGGGTCGGCCTTGGAATTTACACTCCGACAGCAAAAAAGGCTTTTGAGCTTGCGGATTCCCTGAAAAAAAAAGGCCACAAGGTTGTTCTCGGAGGGCCGCACGTTGCAATCTTTCCGGAAGAATCATTGAAGCATGCAGACAAGGTCATTGTAGGAGAGGGCGAGGAAAGCATTCCGCTTATTTTCGATTCAAGCGAAAAAATACTGAAGAGCGGACTTGTCAAAAATCTTGACAGTTTGGAGTTTCCGGACTGGACTGGGTTTCCGCTTGAAAAATATTCCTCCCCTACAAGAAAAAAAAAATTTTTGTCAATAATGACTTCAAGGGGCTGCCCGTTTGCCTGCGTTTACTGCTACAAGGGAATGTTCGGGCGAACTTACAGGACAAGGTCGCCGAAAAACGTGCTCGACGAAATAGGATTTCTGATCGAAAAATACGGCATTGAAGAGCTTGGAATTGTAGACGACAATTTCACGCTCAACAGGAAGCGCGTAGAGGAAATATGCAGCGGCATTATTGAGCGCGGATATAAAATAAACTGGAACTGCCCCAACGGAGTGAGAGTAGACACTCTCAGCCCTGAACTACTGCAATTAATGAAAAAAGCCGGATGTTACCAGCTGTCTTTCGGAATTGAATCAGGAAACCAGGAAGTCCTTGACAAAGTCGGCAAGGGCATAAAGCTTGAACAGGTAAAGAATGCAGTTAAATTTGCAAAGCAGGCAGGCATTGAAACAATAGGCTTTTTCATGATTGCGCTTCCATTTGACAATGAAAAAACAATGCTTGAAACAATAGATTTTGCAAAAAGCCTCGACCTTGACCTGGCGCAGTTCACTGTTACAACACCTTATCCTGGAACAGAACTTTACGAAATAGTAAAGCAAAAGGGAAAATTCCTGATAACGGATTTTTCAGAATTCGGCTCCTATTCCGGAACAGCATATTACGAGTTAGGCGCTTTGAACAAGGAGCTTGTAGAAAGAATGTACAAAAAAGCCTACCGCGAGGTTTATTTTCGGCCGGGGTATGCGCTGAAAAGAATAATGAAAAACCCGAAGCTCGCGCTTGCAGGAATAAGCTTCCTGAAAAAAATATTTTTCAAAAAGAAACAGTAAAACCGCGCAAAAATGCCTTCCCAAAGGGTGCAAAAATGGAATTTTCCGAAACCGCAAAATTCTGGCTTGACAGCAAAAAAATCCTTGCCCTGATAATCGTGCTCATAGTGTGCGCAAGAATTTTCACTGCAATAGTTTTGCCCGACACTGCATACACGGATGCATTGTACCACCTGCAGATAACAAAAGAAATCACAAAAACAGGCTTTCTTCCATTTGAATCCAATTCAAAGGAGCTTGCCTTCATGGACATGCAGGGAACAGTGCCCCAGCCGTTTTTCCATGCCGCGCTTGCAACAATTTTTGTTGCCTCCGGAACCGGATTCGGCTTCGAGCTTGCGGGATTTTTCCCTGTTTTTATAACTGCGCTTCAGCTTGCCTTAAGCTTTCTCTTAAGCAGGCTTTTTTTTGAAAACGACAAAAAAGCAGCGCTGATAGCCTTTGCATTCATGGCAATGCAGCCTGTTCTCGCAATTTATTATTCAACCAATTATACTGACGCAATTGCGGGGCTGCTTGTGCTTTTCTGCTTTTACCTGCTTGTAAAATTCGAAAAGACGAAAAACCATGCATTTCTTTTCCTGCTTGCGTTTGCCGCAGCCGCGGCCGCAGTCTCAAAGCTGACTGCAATTGCAGTTGTTCCCGCGCTCATTGTTGGGCTGCTTTATTACGCCTCCAAATCAAAAATAAGGAACGCAAAAAAAATTGCTGCAATTGCAGTGCTGCTGATTCTAATTGTTTCGGCAGCCGCATGGTTTCTGCCGGAGTTTTTGCGCAACCAGCAGAATCAGGAGCTCGGGTTTTTCCAGAAATTTTTCGGCGCAAACGCGGGGCAGATAGACACGCTGCTTGAGCTTACCCCTGAAAGCTATGCAAAGCCGCATTTGTCAAATCCAGTTGCGCTTGTTGCAGGCCTTAACGAGGGATTCTGGTTTTTTCTTGCGCCGCAGCTCCAGTCAAACATTCCTGCAGTAAATATTGTCGGCATTGGAACAATTCAAATAATTTTCGCTGCTTTCAGCCTGCCTTTAATGCTCGTGTTTTTTTACGGCTTTTATAAAATTCTGAGAAAAAGGGAAAAATACTCTTTTCTTATTCTCCTGATTTTTTTGCTGGGCATTATTCCTTTCATGGTTTATCTCAGGAACAGGGTTTATCCCAGAATGCTTCTCGCGCTGATTCCGTTTTTCGGATTAATCTTTGCATACGGCTGGCGTGAAATAAAACAGCAGAATTTGCAGAAGATTGTTCTCGCGCTTTTTGCAGTAATGGCTGTTTATTCCGCAGTCTTTATGATGACAGAGGCGGTTTATTACAGGGCTTCTTTTGAAGACGCAAAGCCGGCTTATGAATTCATAAAAACCCTGCCCGAGAATTCAAAAATCGTTGCACAGAGAAACCTTACAAGGGCAATAATTGTTTTTGCAGGGCACGATACTGCGAGAGACTGGGACAATTATATTGGAATGAATGCCGAGGAACTTTTTGCAGAGCTTTCAAAGCTGAAAAGGGAATCAAATGTCGATTACCTGCTTGCAACATGCAAAAAAAATCCCTGGAAGCAAAGCTCGCTTGACACACTCGAAAAGCAGGGAAAAATAAAAACAGTTTTCAGTTCTGCATGCTCAAGGGTTTACGAAATAATGCAGGGCTGAAATTTTTCAGAATTACCATTTCCACTTGTTTATAATTGGATAGACTCTTCCGCTTCCAAAGGCTTTTTTTGTAACCCTTATTACGGGCGGAGCCTGCTTTCTCTTGTACTGGGAGCCCTGGACAAGGCGCTTTATCCTCAAAACCTCTTCTTTTGGAAATTCTTTCAGGAGCTCTGCTTTTGTTTTCACTGAACTCATGATGTAATCCGCGAGCCTGCTTGCAATCTTATAATCAAAGGGGTCTGCCTGGTTCGGCGCAAGCTCTGCTGAAGGAATTTTTTCAATAACAGCCTTTGGAATGGGATTGCCCATTTCCCTGTTTATATAAGCCGCAGTCCTGTAAACATTTGTTTTGTTCAAATCGCCGATGACTTCAATGCCGCCCGCCATGTCCCCATACAAAGTGCAGTATCCAACCCCTATTTCAGTCTTGTTTCCAGTGCTCAGCAAAAGCCTGCCCTGTGCATTGCTGATTGTCATGAGAATATTGCCGCGCAGCCTTGCCTGCGGATTCTCGGAAGCAACCCCCTTCAGCTCTTCATTGAAAGCCTGCCTGTAAATTTCAGAGTTTTCCTTTACAATTTCTTCTATTGGAATAGCCTTGAATTCAATGCCAAGGTTCTGTGCAAGCAGCCTGCTGTCCTCAACGCTTCCAATGCTGCTGAATTTGCTCGGCATTGTTACGCCGAGCACATTCTCCGGCGCAAAGGCTTTTGCCGCAATGCAGGCAACAACAGCGCTGTCGATTCCGCCGCTCAATCCGATTACGCATTTTTTGAAGCCGCATTTTTGGGCATATCCTTTCAGGCCGAAAACAAGCGCATTGAATGTTTCTTTGTCGCTGTCAAATTGCGGTTCCTTTGCCGATGACTGGCTCAATTCAAACACGACGAGTTTTTCCTCAAACTTTGGACCAAGGGCAACAAGCTTTCCCTTCGCATTTACAACAGTGCTCTGCCCGTCAAAAAGCAGGATGTCATTGCCGTTGTCCTGGACTCCGACCTTGTTTGCAAAAACCATTGTTATGCCTTTTTTTGCGTGCCTTTCAAGCAGCTTTTTCCTGTCAAAAAACTTTCCCTCATGAAAAGGCGAGGCTGAAATGTTTATTATAATTTCAGCGCCTTTTTTGGCAAGCATGTCAACAGGCTTTTGCTGATAGTTTTCATCCCACATGTCTTCGCAGATTGTAATGCCGATTTTTTTTCCGCAGGATTTGAAAATATGCTGCTCTTCCGCCGGAGTGAAAAACCTCTGCTCGTCAAAAACATCATAAGTTGGAAGAAGAGTCTTGTGCTGCACTCCGAAAATTTTTCCGTTTCCGATGAAAGCCGCGGCATTGAATTTTTTTATGCTTCCGTCAGTGCCTTTTCTGCTTTCGTCAAAATCAATGAAGCCTATGACTGCGTCAATGCCACTTGTTTTTTTTGCAATTGCCCCAATGCATTTCCTGTTCTCGCGCAAAAAGTCGAGTTCGTACACAAGGTCGCAGATAGGATAGCCTGTAAGCGCCATTTCGGGAAAAACAACAAGTGAGCAACCTGCTGATTTTGCAGCGGAAATATTCTGCAGAATCTTTGAGGAGTTCTCCTCAAGCGCGCCCGCAACAGTGTCTATCTGCGCAACTGCAATTTTCATGAAAAGAAATTGCAGGCAAATTAATTTAAAGTATTCAACCCCGATAATTGCACCAAAAAAAACTGACAAACCAATATGTTTTAAGCAGCATCTGCGGCAACATATCTAAAGGGAAAATTGTTTGGGGGGAGCGGCCTGCCCGAAAAAAAATGAACACTATATAAACATTTTGGATTAAACATTTTGGATTATTGCAATCCCATTAAAAATTGGCTTTCTATTTCACAGGGATTTTACGGCGCCGCAAACAGGGAAGTGAAAGAGTGCTTGGAGAAAAAACAACGCTGTTAATAGTTTCCCAGAGAACCGAATATACAAAGGAAATTTTGCACGGGATAAATCTTGCAAAAGCAAAAAAAGGCTTTTTTGCAGTAATCAGGCCGCACCAGGCGGAAAATTTTGATTACAAAAAATTATTGAAAGAACTGGAATTAAACGGCGCCATTGACAGGGAAACGCCTTTAATAAAACAATTTGAAAAAGCAGGCATTGTCATAGGGATAGATTCGACTGCGCTGCTGGAAGCGACTCTGGCCGGCAAGCCTGTTATTTTTTGCGACGGAAAGGGGTTTCCTGTAGGTTTGGAAAGCAGGATAGCAAGCATTTATGCATGCGAAAAAAGCCTTGTCCATGCCGAAAACCCAGGGCGGTTGGGGAAAATACTGGATAATCCGTTTCCATATTTTGCAAAAGCCCAAAAATACAAAACAAGAAAGATAGGGGGATTGATAATTCATGTCTAAAAAAGAATCAAGAAGCAGGAATAATTCTAAACAAAGAAAAGAAAAATCAGAAAGTCTCAAGACGTGTTTTTGAAAAAATTTTTTAACGACCACCTGTTTTTTATGGCAGATTTAAAGATTGAAAGAAGGCGAAAAAATGAATTATGCTATTTGTTGGAAAGATTTTAAAGAAAAACAAGTGCAAGAAGCGACTTGTTTATTAAAAAAGCGATTTAAAGCAAATAACCTTTCTCTTGACTTAGCCAAAGGAAAAACAGTTTTGGACGTAGGTTGTGGTTCTGGCAGGTATTCTTTGGCATTATTAAAATTTGGTGCAAAAAAGGTTTATGGAATTGACATAAACGAGCCGATTTACAAACACAAAAAATTTATTTTCAAAAAAATGCCTTTAACCAATTTAACTTTTCCAGAAAATAGCTTTGACTTTATTTTCGCCAATGGTTCAGCACACTATGTTGAAAACACCGAACAAGTTTTCCAAGAATTGCAACGTGTGTTAAAACCAAATGGAACAATTTGGATTTTAGTGGCAAACAAACACAAATATTGGAAATTAGCCGATAAAATACGAGAAAAACTTGACGATTCGGATGCCAAAGCATTCAGAGATTTTTTAATAATAAGAGGTTGGGAAAAAGGAAAAATATTTTTCTTGCTTGATAATTTCTTCGGAAAAGTCAAGAAATATTATTCTTTTGAAGAATTAAAAATCCTATTACAAAAAACAGGCTTTAAAAAAATACGACACCTGACCAAAGACATTGAGCCAAATGGAACATTATTCAATTTACGGGCGTTGGCGGTGAAAAAATGAATATTGTTTTACTAACTAACCAAAAAACTCATTTTAGAACAAAAAAATAAAAGGGGGATAAAATGACTGGAATAACTCTATTAATAGTTTCTCAATCCGCAAAATACACTACTCAAATTTTGCAAGGAATTAGTTTGACAAAAAACAAAGAAGATTTTTTTGTAATAATCCGACCACACCAAGCAGAAGAAAGCTTTAATTACAAAGAATTACTCAAAAAACTTGGATTGAATGGCAAAATGGACATAAAAACCGTTTTGTACGAGCAATTCAAAGAAGCGAACATTATTTTGGGCGTGGACTCAACAGGCTTGTTTGAAGCTGTTTTGGCAAAGCGACCAGTAATTTTTTGTGACGGAAAAGGCTTTCTAAGACATTTGGAGAGTCAAATAATAAACATTTATGCCAATGAAAAAAGCCTTGTTCATGCCGAAAGCCCCAAGCAACTGGGGGAAATACTGGATAATCCGTTTCCATATTTTGCAAAAGCGCTTAATTACAAAACAAAAAGGATCGGTGATATTATTGTCTATGCCTGAATTCGTCCGCTGCAAGGAATGCGTTGTGCCAAACACGCGCCCGAGAATTTCCTTCGACGGGAACGGCGTCTGCAATGCCTGCAACTACCAAAAAAGGAAAAAACACATTGACTGGGCAGAAAGAAAAAAAGAACTGGAAGAGCTCTGCAACAGGTTCAGAAAAACAGAGGGCTTCGATGTCATAGTGCCTGTTTCAGGCGGAAAAAACAGCAGCTATGTTACCTGGAAACTCAAGCATGAGCATAACATGCATCCATTGTGCATAAATGTACGCTCCCCCCTGCAGACTGAAATAGGCGACAAAAACATAGATGCCTTTGCCAACAGCGGCTTTGATTTGATAGAATTCACGCCGAACCCTAAAATAGCGCAGCAAATCGACAGAATTGCTTTGAAAGAATTTGGAATGGCTCAATTTTCCTGGCTGACGGCACTTTTCACTGTTCCAATAAATTTTGCTTTAAAGTTCGGAATAAAACTGATTGTTTACGGGGAAGAGGGGGAAAGCGAATACGGCGGCAACAGGGAACTGGAAAACAAAATGGATTTCGACCTGGATTATGTCAACAGGATTTATAATCAAGGCAAAAGCATTGAAAAAATACTGCCGGAACAGCCTCTGCAGGACTTCGGGTTTTTGTTATGCCAAAAGCCGGAACAATTGATAAGCAACGGCTATCTGCTGGTTCACTTTTCACACTTTGAAAAATGGGACGAAGACAAGCATCTGGAATTTGCAAAAGAACATTGCGGCTATCAGCCAGCGAAAGAGAGAAGCCCGGGAACATACCACAACGACTGGCACCTGTCGGAGGAAAAGCTGTATTCCCTGCACATGTACCTTGCTTATTTGAAATTCGGCTTGGCACGGGCGACAAACGATGCCAGCATTGATATCCGCGCGGGCAAAATCAGCAGGGAACAGGGATTGAAACTTGCAGAAAAATACGATTCGGAATTTCCTAAAAAATATTTAAAGGACTACCTGGATTATTTTCAAATGTCAAAAAAAGAATTTTTTGGCGTGTTAAATTCTTTCAGGGCAAAGGCGGAAAAATGACTGATTTGCTTATAACCTGCGGAAGCAAATTACGGCACCTGTATTTTGCAGGAAGATTGGCAGAAACATTTCCTAATAGTGCGATAATAATAGAAGCCGACGAAGGAGAATCTTCAAAAAACTATAATGCCGCGCCAACAGAAAAAATGCAAAAGCACTTCAAAGAATTTGACAAAATAGAAAAAACATTTTTTGAAAACTTTGTAAATGACAAAAAAAAACTAATTGAAGAAAAAACCATTGCAAAAATTAAAAAAGGCGAAATCAATTCTCCTGAAACATCGGAACTAATCAAAAAAAGCAATCCGAAATTCATTGCAGTTTATTCAACTTCATTAATAAAACCAGAACTTTTCGATGCGTTTCCCCGCAGATGGATTAATCTCCATGCGGGGCTCTCCCCCTATTATCGCGGCAGCGGAACAAACATTTACCCAATCTTAAACAAGGAACCGGAATATATCGGCATGACAATCCACCATATTGCAAAAGGAATAGACGACGGCAACATAATCCTGCAGGGAAGGCCAAAAATTGAAGAAACCGACAATGTCCACACAATTGGCTGCAAATGCGCTGTTCTCGGGACTGATTTGATGATTAAAGTAATGCGAAAACTTTTCAAGGGGGAAAAATGCCCGGATATAAGGCAAAACAAAAAACTTGGAAGGCTTTATTTAAGAAAGGAATTTACTGATGAAACAATTGATGAAATAAACAGGCTGACGGAAAACGGGCTGATGACCGAGTATGCAAAAAACCCAAAAAAGATTTCAATAGCGGAGTGGTAAAAAATGGAAAACACAATAATACTTTACCATTATGTTCGCGACAACACAAAAATGAAAGCATTTTCAACAAAAGAATTTCGGCAACAATTGGAATATTTAAGCAAGAAAAATAAAATTATTGCGCTCGGGGAACTAATTGAAAAAAAACCGAATGGCAAAACCTGCGTTTTAACTTTTGACGACGGAATAAAAGACGGATACAAAACAGTTTTGCCGATACTTGAAGAATTCGGTTTCAAAGCAAATTTTTTTCTCCCGACGAGCATTTTAGAAACAAAAAAAATTTTGGCAGCCCAAAAAAGGCATTTGCTGCTGTCCAAAATAGGCGCAAAAAGATTTGCAAAAGAGTTCAATGCCCTTGTTCCGGAATTGTTTAAAGTAAAAGAAGAAGGAAAAAAAGAAGGGTACCCCCTTGATGAAGAATTGACTTCAAACCTGAAATATATGCTTGACAATGCGCCTGATGGTAAAAAAACCGTGGGAAAGATTTTTGCCAGACATTTTGATGAAGAGGAAGAATTTGAAAAAATTTATTTAAGCAAAAGCGACATGAAAAAAATGCAGGACAAGGGAATGGAATTTGGAATTCACGGGCACAAGCACGCATGGCTTGGAAAGCTGCATTTTTACGATGCACAAAACGACTTGCAAAAATCTGTTTCTGCTTTCAAAAATTTTTTTCTGGAACAAAAAATGTTTATTTCATACCCTTTCGGCAGTTACTCCCCGCTGTTGTTGAGGGCAGTCAAACAACTGGGTTTTGAAGCAGGCTTAACAACAGAAAAAAAAATTAACGGCGCTGATACTGATAACTTGCTGCTTGGAAGATTTGACTGCATTGATTTATATCCAAGAAAAAAATAAAAAGCATTAAATAATAAGGGAATTTGCTGCGGCAATACCGAAAAAAAACATGAATCCGGAATTGAATAAAAGCAGGCCGCAGCCTGAACACGCCGGTTGTCCGCAGCGCCATTTTGCTGCCCTAAAGCCTGCTATACCAGAGCATTGCCTTGCCTGTTTTTTCATTAAACCAGGTGTTGCACTCAAGGCATTTAAAGCGCGCAAAAGCGTTTCTTTCATAGCCTTTTTTGATTATATTGAAGCGCCCGCCAGCCATCTTCCTTACTGCCTTGCAGTGCGGGCAAATGCAATATACGATTTTTTCGTTGTTTTTAGGCTTTCTGCCCATATTTTAATAAAACCGCTAAAGTGTTTATTAATATTTGCAGTTTCCAATGCTTGAACCAAAAAGTATTTTAAAAAGCGCGCATTTTAATCATATCTACGAGTTTTTTAATTTTTTAATAACCTGTGCTTTAATTTTGCAATGGCAGTTTGCACTGTCCGAAAGCAATTTGGGGGAGACAAAGATGAGTTTGAAGGAACAGCTCAGAAAAGGGGAAAAAAGAGTTGCAATCTGGGGCCTTGGATATATAGGATTCAGCAGCATGGCATACTTTGCAAGGGCAGGAGTTTCATGCATCGGAACAGACATGGCAAAGCACAGGGTTGACGATGTAAACAACGGCAGGGCAACTATTCCAAACCTTGACCACTGGATAGGCTTTGACACAATGCCGCTCGCAAAGGCGGGGCTGATGCATGCTGACATGGACTGGAAACTGCTTATTGCGCCCGATATTTCAGTGCATTTGATTGCAATCCCGACTGAAAAAGACGGCAAGCCGTATCACGATATCCTTGCAGATGTTCTGCAGAAAATCTCACAGGTAAAAGCATTGAAAATGAAAGAGCCTCCGCTTGTAGTAATCGAAAGCACTCTCACCCCGAATGCAGTCGACAAAATTGTTATTCCGCTGCTTGAAAAGAACGGCTTGAAACCCGGAAAAGATATTTTATTAGGAGTAGCGCCGAGGCGCGACTGGTTCACTTCTCCGGATAAAACACTGAAAACACTGGCAAGGGTTGTAGGAGGAACAGATGAAAAAACAACTGCACTTATGCAGGATGTTTTCAGCCTTATCTGCGACAATGTTTTGAAGGCAAAGGACTACAAGCATGCCGCAATAGTAAAAAGCATTGAAAACGCATACAGGCAAATGGACATTGCCCTTGCAAACCAGCTTTCGCTTGCATATCCTGACCTTGACATTACTTCAATCTTAAAGCTTGTCGGCACAAAATGGAATATAGGAACCTTCCACCCGAGCTTCGGGACAGGAGGATACTGCATCCCTCTCGCTCCGCAATATGTTTTGGAAGGCGCGACAAATCCCGAAGCACTGACTCTGCTGCATTGCTCGCTTGAAACAGATTTCAGCCAGCCCGACAGGGTTGTTGAAAAGATTGCAAGCAACGGCGCAAAGAAGATAGCAATACTTGGAATCGCTTACACTGGAGATTTAAAAGTCCACGTATTAAGCCCCGCGCTTGCAATTGCAAAAAAATTAAAGGAGAAAGGAATTGCTGTAAAGGCCCACGACCCGTATTACAGTGCACAGGAACTTCAGGAGCTTCTCGGCTGCGAAACATTCGATTTTCCTGAAGGGCTGCGCGAGTTCGACGCCATAATCATAGTTGCAAGCCACATGCAGTACAGATATGTAAATGAAACCCTGATAACAAAAAACCTGCAGAACTGCAAACTCATTCTTGACAATATGGGAGTCTGGAAAGACTTGAAGTTTCCCGATGGAATAGAATATCACGAAGCAGGGGATGCGCATTGGCTGGAGTAAAACAGGCTGGAAAAAAAATTGCGGAAACAGCGCTCGTAACAGGGGGATGCGGCTTCATAGGCTCGCACCTTGTCGAAAAGCTTGCGGAAAAAGGCTTCAAAGTAAAAATAATCGACAGCCTCATAAAGGGAAGGCTTTCAAGCATCCAATACCTCATTGACAATGGAAAGGCAGAATTCATTGAAGGCGATATAAGAGAAAGGGATGCTGTAGATTCCGCAATGAAAGGCTGCGATTATGTTTTCCACACAGCGGGAGTGCATATCCAGAGAAGCTGCGCTTCTCCCGAAGAGGCGATTGATGTCAATGTCAGGGGCAGTTACAATGTTTTCAAGAGCGCCCTCGACAACAATGTCAAAAGAGTTATTTTCAGCAGCAGCAGCAGTGTTTACGGCGACCCTGAAAAACTGCCAATGAGCGAGGAAAGCGAACTCAAAATAGTGGAACCTTACGGGGCAAGCAAGCTTATGTCTGAACATCTTTTGAGGTTTCTTTCAAAAAAGGGGCTGAATTTCAATATCCTGAGGTATTTCAATGTTTACGGCGAAAGGCAGGCGGCGCACGCGTATTACACTACAGTGATAATCCATTTTATCAAAAATCTTTTGAAAAACCAGCCTCCTGTTATCGACGGCAGGGGAGACCAGAGCATGGATTTTACGCATGTAAGCGATGTTGTAAATGCAAATTTGCTTGCAATGCAGAGCGCGCACTGCAACGATGTTTTTAATGTCGGCACTGGCACTGCGACAAGCGTAAAGGAACTTGCGGAAATTCTCGCGGAAGCAGTCGGAAAAAACGTAAAGCCGATTTTCAAGGAGAGAGAAGTCCTTGTGACAAAAAGGCAGGCAGACACAAGAAAGGCGGAAAAAATCCTCGGCTTCAGGGCAAAGGTAAATGTAAGGGACGGCCTGTTCGAGGTTGCCAGGGCTATTGCCGCACATCCCGAATTGTATGTTTAGCGGGTTTGAAAATGGCTGAAAAAAAGAAAGAGTGGAAAATGCCGAAAATAGAGCACGGAAAGCTCACTGAATGGAACTGGCTTGTGCATTATCCTGAAAAATTTTTTCTCGGAAAAAACACAGACATCGGGGCTTTCACTTTTATCGATGCAAGAGAAGGCGTGAAAATAGAGGACAATGTAATGGTTGGGGGCGGCTGCCTTATTTATTCCTATTCAGCGAGCGACGGAAAAAGGGGGAGAATTGTTCTGAAAAAAGGCTGTAAAATAGGCGCGAACACAGTGATACTGCCGAATGTGACAGTGGGCGAGAATGCCTTTGTCGGCGCCTGTTCTCTTGTGAACAGTGACATCCCTGAAAACGCAATTGCCTTCGGCTGCCCCGCAAAAGTCAGGAAAAAAGCCGGAAAGAAAGAGGCTGATGTGAGTGAGTGAAGTTCCGGCAATTCTCGGCGGCAAAAGAATTTTCAGCCAGGAAATACAGATAGTGAAGCCGAGCTTCAGCGATATCTGCGATGAAAACCTGATGGGCACTATCAGGAAAATACTTGAAAGCAATACTGTAACGCGCGGCCCGTACCAGGCCGCATTGGAAGAAGAAATCGCAAAATATTTGGGCGTAAAACATATTGTTGCAGTAAGCAACTGCACTCTTGCGCTCGCGCTTGCAATTCAGGCCTCAAGCCTTAGAGGAAAGGAAATTGCGGTGCCTTCCTTTACAATAAGCGCCACTGTAAATGCCGCGCTCTGGAACAACTGCAAGCCTCTTTTCGTGGATATTGACAGTGAAACATTCAACATGTCTGCAGAAGACCTGGAAAAAAAAATTTCAAAAAAAACCTCTGCAATAATGCCTGTGCATGTTTTCGGAAACCCGAACAACGAAAAGGAACTGCGCAAAATTGCGGATGAAAACAACAGCGTGCTTGTTTTTGATGCGGCACAGGCTTTTGGCTCGGCTTTTGGCGGCAAAAAAATCGGCGGCATGGGGCTTTGGGAAGCGCTCAGCGGCTCGCCTACAAAGCATTTCAGCACTGCGGAAGGCGGCTTTGTTGCAACAAACGACAGGAAAATTGCAGACACAGTAAGGCTTACGCGGAACTATGGAGTTGAGCCGAATTACAATACTGTCGTGGCGGGATTGTGCGCAAGAATGCCTGAAATAAATGCCGCAATAGGGCTTGCAATGCTGCCGAACATTGAAGCCTACATAAAAAACAGGAACAATTATGCGGAGAAAATAAAGAAAAGGCTTGGAAAACTGCCGGGCCTGAGCTTTCAGAAAATAACAGAAAGCGGCCATAGCAGCTATAATTATTTCGGCATGGTTATTGACAGCAAAGAATTCGGCTTGGGCAACAGGCAGCTTCAGGACGCATTGCTTGCTGAAGGAATCCACACTAAAATATATTATCATCCGCCCGTGCATCTCCATACTGCCTACAAAAAGTATAATTCCCTGAAACTGCCTGTAACCGAGGATATCTGCGAGAGAATTATCTGCCTGCCGTTTTACAACAACATGAGCGCAGAACTGATTGACGGCATTTGCATTGCAGTTGAAAATATACAAAAGCGCGGGGACAGCGTAAAAAAGGCCTTGAAATGAAAAAAAGAAAAATAGCCCTGATAACAGACAGCAGATGCTCCCACAGCCTTTATACCCCTGTTCTTGATGCAATCAGCAATACAGGCTCTCTCGATTACCATTACATTGTAACAGGCATGCATCTCAGGAAAGAATTCGGGGAAACAATTGAAACAATTAATAATGAAGGCTACAAAATCGGGGCAAAAATCAATTTCGGCTACGGCGGGCTCTCCCTCAAAGGAGAAGCAGTTGCCATAGGAAACTGGGTCTGCGCCTTTGCCAAAGAGTTCTCAAAGGCAAAGCCGGACATTATTTTGGTGCAGGGCGACAGGGGAGTGTCTCTGGCAGGCGCAATTGCCGGCTCTTACATGAATATTCCTGTTGCGCACATGTTCGGCGGCGAAGTAAGCAGTTCAATCGACGACAGCGCCAGGCACGCCATAACAAAGCTTTCACATGTCCATTTTCCAGAAAGCAGGGAAAGCGCAAAAAGGATTGCGAAGCTTGGCGAGCAGCAATGGAGAATACATCTGGCCGGCTCTACGGGAGTAGAGCAGATACACAAAAAAGAATTATACAATGCAGAAGAAGTTGCCGCTGAATTCGGGCTGGATTTGCGGAAGCCTGTTATTGTCCTGCTTCAGCACGCAGTCAGCTTTGAAGTCGAATATGCGGGGCTGCAGATTCTTGAAACAATGAAGGCAATTAAAGGCATTGCCCAGCAGACAATAGCGGTTTATCCCAATGACGATGCCGGCAGCCGCGATATCGCAAAAGCAATAGAACAGCAGGCAGGAAACAACCCGGGCTTTTTGTTCAAGGCATATAAAAATATCCCTTACAGGATGTATCTGAGCCTTTTGCGCTGTTCGTCTGTCCTTGTCGGGAACAGCAGCGGAGGCATTATAGAAGCGCCGTCGCTCGGGCTGCCCGTTGTGAATATCGGTTCGCGGCAGGCAAACCGCGAGCGCGCAGCCAATGTGATAGACGCGGGCTATGATTCCCTTGCAATCAAAAAAGCCATTAAAAAATGCCTGGCTGAAAAAAATTTTATTGCGTCTGCAAAGAAGGCAAAAAGCCCCTATGACCCGTTCGGGACTCACGATGCGGGAAAAAGAATTGTTCATGCACTGGCAGAATTGAAAATTGACAGAAAGCTTCTTGCAAAGCAGATTGCATATTGAAAGGAGTGTTTTTTTTGCAGGGATTCGCAATTGACGGAAAAAAAGTCGGGCAGGGCGCACATGCCTTTGTCATAGCTGAAATCGGCAGCAATTTTGACGGCAGCATGGAAAAGGCAAAAAGGCTGATTGATGCAGCGGCATCTGCGGGGGCAGATGCAGTAAAATTCCAGACATTCAGCGCAGAGAAAATAATAACAGCCAAAGCCGAAAAGCCGGCTTATCAAAAAAACAGGGAATCAGACAGCGAAACCTACCAGCAGAGCCTCAAAAAATTCGAGATTTCGAAAGAAGGCCATTTCATGCTCAAGGAGCACTGCCGCAAGGCGGGAGTTATTTTTCTTTCAACGCCGCACAGCGGCAAAGAAAGCCTCGCAATTCTCGAAGAGCTGGGCGTGGGCGCTTTTAAAATAGGCTCGGGCGACATTACAAACATTCAGTTCCTGGGCTTTGCGGCATCAAAGAAAAAGCCTGTCCTTTTGTCGACAGGAATGGCAACTCTTCCCGAAATAAGCGCTGCTGTTTCTGCAGTAAGAAAAACAGGCAACAACAAAATCCTGTTGTTCCAGTGCACATCGGAATATCCCTGCCCTGTAGAAAATGTCAATCTGCTTGCAATGAAAACCCTGCAGAAAAAATTCAGAGTGCCTGTCGGACTTTCAGACCACACAACAAGCGTTGCAGTGCCTGTCGCAGCAGTCGCGCTCGGCGCATCTGCGATAGAGAAGCATTTCACGCTTAACAGGAATGACAAAGGCCCTGACCACAGGGCATCTGTAGAGCCTGAAGAATTTGCCCGCATGGTTTCTTATATAAGGGAGGCCGAGAAAGCCCTGGGTTCTGCGGAAAAAAAACCGAATGACTCGGAATTAAAACTCGCGGAAACCGCGAGAAAAAGCATTGTTGCCGCTGCAGATATAAATGCAGGGGAAACAGTGTCCGCGGAAAAACTTGAAATAAAAAGGCCCGGCACAGGAATCAAGCCAAGCGATATTGCAAAGGTAATAGGAAAAAAGGCAAAGTTGCGCATTGAAAAAGATTCGATTATCTCCTTTGATGACCTGGTGTAAAATATGGCGGAATTTGTTCTCGGAGTTATTACTGCAAGAGGAGGCAGCCGGGGGATAAAGAATAAGGCTATTGCAGATTTGGGCGGCCTGCCTCTGATAGCATACACAATAAAATCCGCTGCAGCCTCGCGGATGCTTGATGATTTCATTGTTTCGACAGACAGCAGGAAAATTGCGCGCGCAGCAGAGAGCTTCGGCGCAAAGGTTCCGTTCATGAGACCCAAGGAACTTGCCCTGGATGAAACACTGACTCTGCCTGTACTGAAGCACGCAGTAAGGCAGTATGAAAAGATTTTCAAAAAAAAAGCCGGCATTGTGGTGCTGTTGCAGCCCACTTCCCCCTTCAGGAAAGCAAAGCACATTGATGAGGCAGTCAAGCTGATTGCAAGCAGCAAAGCAGACAGCGTTTTCTCTGTTGCGCCGCTGGAAGTTTCTCCTAAATGGCTTTTTAAAATTGAAAATTGCGAGCTAAAATTTGCTTTTGGAAAAGATTTCAGCAAAATACGGCGGCAGGACACAGGCGGCTATTACCGCCTGCACGGCCTTATCCGGGTTTACAGGCGCAGCACTCTGATGAAAGCAAAAAAGTACGCAGTTGGCAGGAAAATTTTGCCGCTTGTCACTTCAAAGCAGGATTCAATTGAAATCGATTCTCCTGAAGACCTGCAGATTGCAGAAGCGCTCCTGCGCGCCAAAAAACCGAAACATTGATTTTATTGCCTCAGTTATTCGCCAATTGAAGAATGCGACAATAATTTTATTCCCGAATCGCAAATAGTGTAGGGAATCAGCCCTTTTGCGTGCTTTGCATTCCTGATTTTCAGGATTTCTATTGCGTTCATTCTCCTGTTGCGGACTTTTATATTGTAAAAAACAAGGACAACGTCGGCCAAAAATTCTTCAACTCCCTGAGTGCTGTAAATTGTGGGATCCTGGGTTGTTTCGGAAATTACAAAATTAATGCTGTTATAGCCTTCAAGCATGTCGAACAATTCCTTTATGTAACGCCGGAATCTTTGTTCGGATTCAAAGGTAACTGAAAGCGCGGAAAGAGAATCTATTACAATCCTGTCCGGCTTGAAGGGAAGCTCAAGTTCCGCAACCTCTATCAGAAGCTCGCCAGTCTGCTTTTCAAGCATTGCCTCAACGCTCTTTGCAACCTTCAAAGCGTCGAATTTTATTATTGCAAAATTTCCCTTTTTTTCCAGGGCGCTTACATCCCAGCCGAAATTGTTTTTCATGTGCCTCTTGATTCTCTCCGGGCTTTCCTCAAAAGAAAGATAAACGCATTTTTCCCCTGCCTTTGCGCTCTCAAAAAGAGACTGGAAGCAAAAGGTTGTTTTTCCCGTTCCCGCTCCTCCTGCAACCAGGACAATGCTGCCGCGCTCAATGCCGTTGCTTGAAACAAGCCTGTCAAAGGCATCAACCCTTATGGGAAGAACCTCAAATTCCCTGCTGTCCGCAAGTTTTTCAGGGCCGATAAGCGTGCGTGTCTGCCTGACTGCCAAAGGCGCTGCTTCGGTTTTTTTGTTTTCCTTTGAATTCTTTTTGAACAAAGACATAAAAAAAACCCTTTGGCATCAACTATTGTTTTTTGCCTTATTTAATTTTTTCTCGGCAGCGGAAAGCTCTGCGGAAAGCCTGCCGAGCCTTTTCCTGTAATAATCCTCGGAAACAGACCTCTCGACAAAATATCTCTGCTGAATTTCCTTTATCTGCCTCCTGCGCGAAACAATTTTTTTTTCAAGCGCGGATTTTGAACGGATTTTTTTTGCAAAAAGCCATGCAAGCGCTATTGCCGCAAAAAGCGCGGCTGCAACAGGCACTAAAAACAACTGGCTTCCGAAACCAAGCCAGAAGCCGCCTTCAACAAAAAAGGAAAATTCCTTTGAAGCCGAATTTCCAAAAGAGTCCTTTGCAATAAAAACAATTTTTTGCGCGCCCAAATCCTTTTCTTCAAAAAACTTCTGCAGAAAAAAACTATTGCCTGAGCCTTTCTGCATTTCAAGGTTTTCCGAATTGAAGGAAAAAAAAACAGAGCCTCCTTTAAGGGGCGTGCCGTCCGCATAAACTGCTTCAATCAAAAAAGCCTGCCCTATGCCTGCCTCAAGAGTAGTGAATTTCGGCTCGACAACGGAAATAATCATTTCCGCAGGCAGGACTGCAAGGCTTTTTTTCAGCTGCCCGCGCCATTTCGAGTTTGCATCCGAACTCACTGCAACAACAAAAAGATTCCAGGAAACAGGATTAAAATCAACGGGAATTGAAAAGCCCGACTTGAAAATTCCTTCCCCTGCAGGAGACATCGTGATTTTTTCTCCCGCAGTATTCCAGTAAAATACATTTGCAGTGTCAAAAGGCGTGTTGTCGAACAAGACCTGCACTGTAAGTTCAAGCGACGCGTTCCTGTGGACCTCGGCAGATTCGGGAACAATAAGGCGCAGTGCGAGAAGTTCCCTCTCTTCTCTGGGGAGCATAAAGGCATTGAAAACGCTTTTGCTTTCCGAATCCGAAAAAACAAATTTCCAGTTTCCTGTAGGATCCGACTGGCGTGTTTCAATCTGAAGAGAATAAATTCCGCCTGTGCAGGGCGCCTGCTTTTCCAAAACCTTTTTTTCCTCCACTGCAACAGAAACCTTCACAAGGCTTCCGGAACATTCCCCGGAAAAAAGCATTTTTTCCCCGAGAAAAAACTCTGCCTTCTCGGGCTTCACTGAAATTGCAGATGCCTGCGCCAAAAAAAGCACAATGAAAAAAAACACAAGAAATTTTTTAATCAATCAGGAATCCCCCTTCCTCCGCTTGCCGAGCTTTCCGCCGAGCTTCTGCATTTGTTCCTCATACTGTTTCCTTGTAATAATGCCTTTCTTGAAATAATTCTCCTGCAGCTCCCTTGCCTTTGATTCCAGTGAATCAGAGCGCCTCTGCGCAATTCTCCTCATTGAAGCATTGAGAACATAACCCAGTGCAGCGAAAAGCACCGCGAAAAAAACAGCCAGCCCCGCAAGAATAATGAAAAAGTTTTTTGACAAAAAAAACAATGGAGTTTCCCCTGAAATGTCTATTTTCTTTTCCAGAAAACCCGTGTTGCCAAAAGAATCGGTTGCCTTTATTGTGAAATATTTCACTGCATAATCAGAATCATCCCATGTGTATGTTCCCGAGAAACGGCTCGGCTCTGTCTGTACAAGCTGGATTTCTTTTTCCCCCAGAAGCACAAAAACTTTGGCGGACTGAATCTTTTCGCTGTTCGAATAATAGGCAAGCACTTCAAAATTGATTGTTTCCCCGGCCTTGAAAGAATCCTCCTTCGGCTGCAGGAACTCAAGGGCAAGCCCTGTTTTTTCCACTGCAATCGAAAAAGAACCTGTTCCGATTGCAGTAACAATGTTCCCTGATTTTTTTACCGCGGAAACAGTGAAAACATTGTTTGCATCCCCCTCTTTTGCGGCAAAGGGAACTTCTATTGAAGCGGAATATTTTCCCGGAGAAAATTCAAAAAGGCCTGCCTCTATCCCAAGCCCTGAAACAGAAACATCCGCCTTTTCAATCGGGTTTCCTGACTCGTCGAACAGGCTCACTACAAGGGGAATTTCCTCGCCGCGCAAAAAACTTTTTTTCGGCAAATCAGAAATTTCCACAAGAATTTTTTTTTCGAAGACATTTTCAACCACTTCAAAGGATTTTTCAAAAAAGGCGCTGTTGCCGTTGGCATCTGTTCCCTTTACAGAAAGCGAGTAAGTGCCGAGCTTGCTCAGCAGGGAAACAGGATAGGAAAGGAAAAAAGCGCCTGTGTTTGCATCGGAAAAAACACTTTTTGAAAAAACGCTCCTGCCCTGAAAAAAAATGTTTGCGTCAAGAGCCATTGCAACTGAAAACTGCTTTGCCTTGACTGTTCCGCGCAGATTCAGGACATCTCCAAGGGCAACCTTTTCTGGAACGAAAAGCGAAACATTCAGATCAGGCTTTACAAAAAAGGAGGCTGTTGCCTTTCCCGTTATGCCGCGGAAATTTGCCTGAAAAGTTACTGCATTGGAACCAAGCATTGATTTTTTAACAGTAAAAAAATTCCCGTAAACAGAATCAAATGCAGTCCCGTCATCATGCAATCCGTCGTTGTACAGGAAAATTGTCCTGAACACGCCTGAAGCAGTTACTTCTGCTCCGACAACCTTTACAGCATTGTCTGCCAGCACATCCACAAGTAGCCTTACATTCTCGCCGAACAAAAAAGAATCGTTTCCATCGGGAGAAACAACGCGCAAATCAATGCTCTTCGGCATGCAGTCAGCAGCGCAGTTCGAATAGCTTTCCCCTGATTCGCATTTTTCATTGCCGCAGCAGTTTGCCTTCTGCACAATCTTGCAGACACTGCTCACGCAGGCAAGCTCTTTACATTTTTCATTGCCATAAGCGCCCTCGCATTTTCCGCAGTCGCTTTGGCAGGTGCACTGGTTTTCTCCTGCCTCACAGGTGCCGTTGCCGCATTCAGCCGCAACAAACCCGGAAAAAAGCACCAGTGCAAAAAAAAACAAAAGAATTTTATAATCCATGAGAACACCGCAATTGCAAAAAGCAATTCCTTTAGGCAATTCACTAATATAAAAAGCAAGGGCAAATAATAAGCTTTCTGTAGAAAAAGAAACAGCCTGAAAAAAGGAAAAAACAGGCATGGCGGAAACAGCTTCTGCCAAAAAAAAACAGGGCAAAAAAAACCCTTGGAAATCGGAAAACAAAGTTTTTTATAAAAAAAAATCCTTATGAATACGGAAAAAAAATGAAAAAAGCAGCATTATTCTTGGGCATAGCCGCGCTTTTGGTTATTCTGCCAAATGCTTCTGGCGCAATAGTAACTATAACACAGTCAGTCTGCAACACAGGCGATGCGAATGTTACCTGGTATGATGGGAATACTTATTTTTTGAATGTTGACGGGAATGTGGATATTGAGAATTGCCAGCTGACTATTTTGCCTGGTGCTGTTGTAAAGTATGTTGCCAGCGGCCCCATTAATCCCGGCTCTTTTTTGCGCATTTTGAACAAGGGTGTTTTGAAGGCTCAGGGAACAAGCGCAAGCAAAATTGTTTTTACTTCGCAGAACGATGACTCTGTCGGGCAAATAATAACTGGGAGCACTGGAACTCCTGTTCCTGCGGATTATAACACTGCAATCTGGTTTTCTAACAGTGCCGGCATTACTTCTGATGCAAATTCTTTTTCAGATTTGAACATTGGCTTTGCAATGCAGGCGCTTGTAATCCGCAGGTATATAGGCGAGATTCACGACAACAATATTCACGACAATAACGGGGGTTCTTTGAGCGGTGTTGGAATAGTTGTTAGTACAGGGACAGTTGACAATATGTACAATAACACTGTCAAAAACAACCGTGCAACAAGCGGAAGGCGCGTTGGAGTTAACATAGACGGTGGCACAGTAAGAAATTTTTATCACAACACTATTACAAACAACAGTTCCAATGGAACTGCTCCGGGAATGTATCTTATCAATTCAACAAACAATTTTTATGGCAACATAATAAGCTGGAACGACACAGGCAGTTCGGGTTCAGATGTTGGCGGGCTTGTTCTGGGAGGCACTGCAACAATCACAAATTTTTATGATAACACCCTGAACAATAATGGGGGGGCATGGGGCGGGGCAATGCAGTGCAGCAGCACTCTTACCACTACAATAACAAATTTTTACAACAACACTTTTAACGACAACAATGCAGGAAGGGGAGCAGGGCTTTATGTGGGTTGCGGCATAACAAATCTTTACAACAACACTTTTTCAAACAATTCAACTACAAGCAATGGAGCCGGGATTTGGGTTGAGAAGACAATTTTGAATTTTTATGACAATACAATCAGTTCCAATTCAAGCGCAACCAACGGCGGGGGAATGTATGTTATCTCGGGAATAGAATCTTTTTACAATAATTTGCTAAAGAACAATTCTGCGGATATAAACGGCGGAGGCATCTATGACAAAAACATTATCCAATATTTTTACAACAACACTTTTTTCAATAATTCAGCGGCAGATGGCGGAGCAATTCATACCCAGGACTCAAACGGAATACTGCGGAATGCTTACAACAATATTTTTGCTTATAACACAGGAACAGCGGTTTCAACTTCCGGAGGAGAACTTGATTCAAACTTCAATGCCTTTTGGGCAAACGACACAAACACAGCAGGTTATACAGAAGGAACACAAAGCGTTTATTTGGGAGCAACTCCGTTTGCAAGCGACAGCACAACAGACACAAATTCAGACAGAAACTTTTTATTAAACACATACGGAATAACACAATTGCAGGGAAAGGGAAATTCTGCAACAGGAACAGACTCCTGGTTTGCGGCAAGAACAATAAGGGCAGACAACAGGTTAGACTACAACAGAAGCATTGGCTGGCACGCAGACCAGAACAGCCCGTACATTTCAATCATTAACCCGCAGGTCGGAAGCTATTCGGGAAACGTCCTGATTGATTTCAATGTTTCAAGCAATGCGGCAAACGCAAACGTTGCAATAGACCTCAACCTGTTAAAGAGCGCAACACAGGACCAGAACGCATTTTATTTGTACCAGAATTACGCAAGCTGGACATGCTCCCAAAACCTGCCGACAACAACAAAAGACGCAAACTGCACATACGTGCTTGACTCAACAACAATTGCAGACACAAACTATTTAGCACAGGCAAAAGCAACAGACAACAACGGAACAGGAAAAAGCATACTCCTGAACAGTTTTCAGGTGCAGAACGATTCTCAAGCTCCGGACATGAACAACGATGCAAACGCAAACTGGCAGAACACTGATGCAAACGTCCGCATCTGGTGCGATGACGCATCAAAAGGAAACTCGGATATTAATTCAATAGCAATAAACAAGGACAACAACGGATGGCTGTTCTTTTCAAAATCAGCATTAAGCGTAAAAAGAACAGACCAAAACGCATACTTCACAACAGACATGAACCACTCGCTTCAATATTTTTGTTCTGATTCAAGAGGAAACACGACAGACACAAACACAATCTACGTCTTGGTTGACAAAACAAGCCCGATTCTCACGCTTACAATAACAAGCATTACTTCAGTCGGATTAAACGCAACAATAACATACACTGCAAGCGCAACAGGAGGAATAAAAAAATACTGGATATCAACAAATTCAGGAAACTCATGGACAGACAACAGCACAAACACAAGCTACACCTTCAGCATAAGCGCAGGAACAAAACTACCGCACACACAAATCATCTGGATAAAAGCAACAAACAACTCAGACCAAAACACAACAATACAAACAGCAACAATAAGATTCGAATCAGCAACAGGAGGAGCAACATACTGCGGAGACAAAAAATGCAGCGGAAACGAAACACCCGCAAACTGCCAAATAGACTGCGCACCAATCTGCGGCGATGGAGCTTGCACAGGAAACGAAACAACACAAACATGCCAAGAAGACTGCGCAAAAATATGCGGAGACACATACTGCACAACAGACGAAAACTGTTCAAACTGTTCCGAAGACTGCGGAACATGCTACGACCCCCCTGAAATAGAAGGAATAATAATAAGCCAAACAACAGCAGAAGCAAACCCTACAACACAGCAGATAACAGCAGCATTGCAGCAGCTAAACTTGGAACAGTTAATTGCACAGGCAATGAGCATAATGCAAAACTACAAAATAAAAAGAACAATAACAATCTCACAACTGCAGGACAACAGCTACAGGACAACAATAACAATTACAACGGCAATAAACCCGAACATACAGCTTACGGGAATGACTCTGCTTGAAATAGTTCCGAAAAGCGCAGCACAAAACGCATCAGAAATAACAACAAAAAACGACATTGTCATCTTACAAGAAGACCCCGCAATAGAATTCATTGCAACAGGAAAACTCGAAAAAGAAATCAATTTTTCATACTCAATAAACAAAAGAATAGAAAACACAGCGGATTTCACTGCGCCGATTATTTTAAACCAGGTCATAAAAACAATCACAACATGCGCAACAGGATGCAACGACAACAACCCCTGCACAAAAGACCAATGCCTCGGCCAAAGCTGCGTGCACTTTTTGCTACCTGAAAACACTCCCTGCGGATACGCACAACAATGCAGAAAAGGAATATGCATAACAACACAAACAACAAAATATTCTCCCCCGCTTACAATCTTCGGGCAGAGAATGGAAATCATAATCCTGATAATCGGAATAATACTCGCATTCACTGCAATCGGAACGCATTATTACGGAAAATACAAAAAAAAACCCGAATAAAAAAAGGCTTTTGCTGCGCGGAAAAAGGAAAAGTATTTAAAAAACATAGCAGGCTAATAATAATCAAATAATTATTGGCAGTTTGCTCAATTGCCAAAAAAAATTTGCGGAAAAAAAAATCCGCGCAAATTCGGGGTGAAAAAAAAGTGGGGAAAAAAACAGTATTTTCAATCATGACAATTGCTTTTCTGGTTTTATTGGGGGCGAATGTTTTTGCAGGAATTCCAACTTTATCGGAAGTTACTTCCGTTCCAACGCCAACAAACGTTACCACTCCAAGTTATACATTTAGCACAACAGAAGACGGCGCAATAACATATAGCGGGGACTGCACAAGCGCCACAACTGCAGCAACTTCAGGAAGCAATATAATAACATTCAGCACACTTGCGGACGGAATACACGACAATTGCACAATAATAGTAACAAGCACAAGCACTACTGAAGCAAGCCTGCCTCTTGCAGTAACAGCATTCACTGTTGATGCAGCGGCGCCGGTAATAACAATCGCAAATGCAAATAACACGCCTGCCCAGACAAAAACAGTAACAGCCACAACAGACGAAGGGACGTTAAAAATTGCAATTAATAATTCTGGAATTACAACTTGTGATGCAACATTAACATTCGCAGATTATTCAGACACAACATTTTCAGCAGAAGCAGACAACGGCAAAACAATCTGCTACAAAGCAACAGACACTGCGGGAAACATGGCATACTTAATATCCGCACCAATCGCAGGAATAGACAAAACAAAACCAACTTTTTCGAGCGCAAAATTTATTTCAAGCACAGCAATAGAACTGGCTTTTAATGAAGACATGAGCGCTGGCAGCAAGGACAAATTCACTGTCACACAAGGAACAGGCACATTAACTGTTTCAGATATGCAAATACAAGCAGACAAAACAAAAATAAGGCTGACACTAAGCACTGCTGACCCGAAAGCAAATGCGGCAATAAGCTATACTAAAGCACAGGGCTCTGGCGCGGCTTTAACAGACCGTGCAGGAAACGAAACAGACGATTTTTCAAACCAAACAGTTTCAGGGGATAATACAAAACCAGTTACAACATCTTCGTTTGTTTCCTCAGAATGGCAAAACACAAGCGGATTATCAGTTACTTTGGCATGCTCAGACAGTGGAAGCGGCTGCAATACAACTTTGTATTGCATTGCACAATCAGACAACTGCACGCCCACAACAGCATATGCTGGAGCAATACCCCATTCATCCGAAGGCACTTATTATCTTAGATTTAGTTCAACGGATAATGCAGGCAATACAGAGGATGCAAAAAGCAAGATAGTAAAAATAGACAGAACTGCGCCAACTCCTTCGCCAGCAACTGTTACTTGCACTTCTGGAAGCACGGAAGCCACTGTTAATTGGTCGGCAATGTCAGACTCTTTCAGCGGTTTGGACAGATTTGTAATTTCCTGGACTGGCGGAAGCAACACAATAACAGACCTGTCTGCTACACATGCCCAAGTAACAGGCCTCAATGCAAGCACACAATACACTTTTACATTCACGGCATATGATAAAGTAGGACTGTCAAGCAGCGGAAGCGCAACCTGCACTACAACATCCGGCAATAATAACAACAATAACAGCAATGATTTGCAGGACGATTCGATTGTGCCCATAATTGTATGGGCAAGCCCTGATTCCAACAGTTCTGTTTCGGGAATTGCGACTCTTTCTGTAAATGCAAGTGATTTTGAA
>Ga0209541_10000990_pt1 | contig 56502 bp, 47 predicted proteins | sample RifCSPlowO2_01_FD_184027 | JGI IMG/M metagenome (GOLD analysis project Ga0209541, IMG submission 184027) | Groundwater microbial communities from Rifle, Colorado - Rifle CSP2_plank lowO2_0.1 (SPAdes) (version 2) | ecosystem: Environmental > Aquatic > Deep subsurface > Groundwater | place... | reverse complement strand
AATTGCAACAAGAATAATTGCAATTAATTCTAATTTTAAAAAAACAGGTTTTCTTATTAATTTTTTAAAAATCTCTATTTTGCTTTCTATTCTGATTTCCTTTTCCTGTGTTTTATCCTCTTTTTGCATGCAATAATATAATTTTTACATTAATAAATCTTATCCCAATTTCTGCACATTAAATAATGCCTTTGCCTGCTCATAAGACAAAGAAGAATTAAAAAACATTGCCTCATCAATCCTTCCATTAAAATTCCCTATTAAAACATCTTCATTATTAATTTCAGGAACTTCTAAATTCTGAATCATATTGTCTAATTCTCCATCAATATAAAACATTAAATTTTTATTTCCAGTCCAGTCTTCTGTAACAATTAAATGATGCCATTCTCCATCAGCTATTTCAGAAATACTTGAAAAATTATTCAAAACTCCATCTTTTGTATAAGAAAGCTCAGCATAAGGATTTTTTATTTTAATCTCATAATTATTTCCTTTTTTTATTAACCCTCCACTTACACCAGAATCAGCTTTTACCCATAAGCTTATTGCAAACTTATTATTGATATTTAAATTTTCATTATCCCCGCAATCAGCATAACCTCCATTAAAACTAGCAACTTTTCCTCTTTCAGAATCAGCAAAATTCAAGTTTCCATAAAATAAACAGCTATTATTTCCAGCAAAATCATCTAAATTACCATCAAACCTCCACCAAGAAACTAATCCAGATGGAATTTCTAAAATATTTCCTGCATCTCCTTTAAATTCCCTTCCTAAATTATTTTTAACAATAGGAACAACAGAAACACTTTTTATTTTTCCAATTTCAGGATTAGGACTGAAATAATAAGTTTTTGTCTCAAGTTGTTCAGGAAGATTTTCCTCTTTTGTCTGAACCCTTGTCTCTCCATTATCATCATAAAAAACAAATTTTAAAGAATCAATTTTTCCTTCACTAGCATCTCTTTTTACTGTTATTTTAGAAGCTCCTGTTGCAAATAAAATAACCTCCTTAACCTCTAATCCAATTGTTAAATGCCCTGCCCCTATTTTCTCGCTTTCCCTTGTTATTAACGAGCTAACAACAACCCAGATAATAGAAACTGCAACAATAGATATTAGTATAATAAGCACAAGAGTTATAATATTTGCCTGTGCTTTCTTTTTTTCCAAGCTCTTTTCTTCCATATTATTAACATGCTACTGCTCTTTAAAAATCCAGCGAAACTTAAAATTTTAAAAAAGATACTTTTTTAAAATCATAATATATAATAATTTCATGAAACCTCTTTTAATCCCCCTGAATCTGCTTATTCCAATAGCCTTAGTTATAATAATCCTTATAGTCCTTCTCTGGATTTTATATACAAAAAATAAGGAGATTTATAATAAGCTGGCTTCAGAAAAAAAGAAATTTGCTTATTACAAGCAAAATGCAGAATCTTTAAAAGAATCGCGAGAAACTCCTAGAAAAAATTTCCAATTGTTAAATAACCTTGCAAGAGATTTTTTCAAAGAATATTTTGCTCTTGATTACAGCTTTACCTATCTTGAGCTTGAAGAAAAATTCAGGGAATTAGAAAAAGAAGACTATGCAAAATTCTGCAAAGCAATGTCTGACTGGAATTATTCAGGCAAAGAAATAAAAAAAGAAAATATTATTCAATTAATCTCTCTTTTCCAGGTTATTTTAAATGAATATTAATAAAAATTCACCACATAATTTTATTTATGCTTATTAAAAATTGCTTTATTAAAAACAAAATAATTATAACCATCATTAGATAAGGGGCTAAATTTATAGAGCCAAGTTTTTTTGTTTCTTTTATTATGTCTTTAAAAGCTTCTCTCATTTTTTCTTTATCTCCTGCCTCAAAAAAGCTTCCTTCTGTATTGTAAGCTAAAGCCCTCAAGCTGTCTTCATCAAGCCTGGACAATCCATAGCTCACATTCCCCCCTTCAATAGTTCCAACAGCAATTGTATGGAGCATTACTTTTTCAGCTATTGCTTCTTCAATAGCCTCATTTATATTTCCTACATTTATCTGCCCATCACTCAATAAAACAATTGCCTTGCTTTTCTCATTTCTCAACAGCTTAATTGAATTCTTAACAGCCTCGTAAATATCAGTCCCTCCAACATAACTAACCTCTATCCCATCTATAGCGCTTTTGATTATTTCCTTATTTTCAGATATCCCAATTTCAGTTTTAGAATCTCCTGCAAAAGAAATAACACCTGCCCTTGATTCATAAGGCAGAAACCCAATAAAATCTATAGCTGTTTCTTTTGCAGCAGATAGCCTGTCTGGTTTTAAATCACTAGCAAGCATGCTTTGCGAAGCATCAATAGCAATAACGAATGAAAAAGAGCTTGCGTCAACTTCCTTATGTAAAGTCAATCCCGAAAGAGAAAAAACAAGGAGAATCAAAAACAAAATGTCAAAAATAAGAACAGATATATTTTTTGAATAAAGGTCAATTCCCTTGACTCTTGCAATTGCATCAAAATTCGCAAAATTCAAAGCCCTGCCTTTTAAATTTTTAATTCCATAAAAATGAAAAAATATCAAAATAGGAATTATAAACAAAAATGCAAGATATCCTGGATAGCTAAAACTAATATACATTTTCTACTTTTATTTTTCTCTCTTTTTTAATTCTTTCTTTTAAAAATACTGCAAAATCCTCTGCAAATGACCTCTCTGTAGACAATTCCAAAAAATCAATTCCAAGATTATTAAAGCTTTCCTTGACAAAATTTAATTGTTGAAGAGCATTTCTTTCATATACATTTTTAGCCACCCTTGGATTAATAATCAGCTTTTCATAGCTTTCTGTGTCTTCAATAATAATTTCTTTATTTAAGGAAGGAAGTGTTTTGTCAAGAGGGTCCCTGACAATAACAGCAACTGTTTCAAACAATCCCGAAAATAATTCTAAATTTTTCAAATAGCTTGCATCCATTCTTACAAAATCAGATATAATAAAAACAAGCGAAACTGTCCTATCCAAGGTTCTTGTTAATTCTTCAAGAACTGAATTCAAATCAGAAGCCCTTCCATAAATATAAGGCTCAGATATTTCCTGCACAAAAATATCAAACTGCCTTGTTCCAGAGCTTGGAAAATAACTTTTCACGATTTTATCACTAAATAAGACAAATCCAACCCTATCCCCTGAAATCAATATAAGGTGGCATAAAGCAGCAGATAATTCAGCTATATACTCACATTTTAATTTTTCTGTTGAGCCAAAGACCATATTTTCACTTACATCAATTACAAAAACAAATTTCAAATCCCTTTCCTCAATATACTTTTTTATCAGGATTTTTTTTGCCCTGACAGTTGCCTTCCAGTCAATTAAGCTAGCATCATCATCTGGAGTAAAATCTTTATATCCATCAAACTCCAAGCCTTTTCCAAAAACAAGCCTGTAAATAATATTTTTAGGCAAGACTTTATTTAATAACACTTCTAATTCAGAGACTTTTCCAGGAATATCAAGATTTAATTTTTTTTCCATTTAAAAAACTTTTATTGAATTTAAAATATCATTTATTATAACATCTGGGCTTATTTTCTGTATATTTGCCTTATATGAAAGAATAAGCCTATGCCTTAAGATACTATATACAATATTTTTAACATCTTCAGGAAGGACAAAATTCCTGCCTTGCATTAAAGCTCTTGCTTTGCTTGCAATAAACAGCCCAATGCTAGCTCTCGGAGAAGAGCCATAAGAAATATACTCTGCATGCTTGAAATCTTTTTCTCTTGTTTTTCTTACAATAGAAACAATATATGCCTTGATACTATCATCTAAATAAACTTTTTTCACGCTTTCTTGCATTTGTATTATTTCTTTTGGCGTTATAACTGGCCTTAAGCCAAGCTCTTCAAATTTCTTTATAGTCATATTTGTCTCAAGTATCTGCATTTCCTCTTTTTCTTTGGGATAATCCATAACTACCTTAAATAAAAACCTGTCAATCTGAGCTTCAGGCAAAGGATAAACCCCTACATTCTCAAGAGGATTTTCAGTAGCCATAACAAAAAAGGGATTCGGAAGAACATAAGTTTGCTTTCCTATTGTAACTTGCTTTTCCTGCATTGCCTCTATTAAAGCAGACTGGGTTTTTGGAGTTGACCTGTTTATCTCATCGGCAATTAGAAAATTTGCAAAAATAGGTCCTTTAATAACTTCAAACCCTTTTTCAGGAGTGTAAGAAGTTATTCCCAGTATATCAGTTGGCAATAAATCAACAGTAAACTGAATCCTTCCTACACTGCACCCACTAACAGCTCCCAAAGCTCTTATAGCAAGTGTCTTTGCAATTCCAGGAACACCCTCAACAAGAACATGTGCATTGCATAAAAGCCCCATTATCAAGCCATCTATAACTTCATCCTGTCCTACAACAGCCTTTGAAATTTCTTTTTTAATTTTCTTTATCTTATCTGCAAAAATCTTTATCTCATTAGCCTCAGGCCTGTTGTCAATTTTTTTTATCTCAAATTTTGGTTCAGGCTTTGGTTCAGGCTTCGGCTCTGGTTTTGGCTCTTCTTTTTTAACCTCTAGTTTTGGTTCAGGCTTTAGTTCTGGTTTTACTTCTAACCTCACAACCCCTTTTATTTCAGGCTTAGCAACTTCCAGCTTCTTAATCTCAATTTTAGGCTCTGGTTTTTTCTGCTTTGGTTCTAATTCAGGAAATTTACCCTCAAGTTTTTTGATTTGAGCTTGTTTTCTTAATGCCTCAATTTTTCTTTTAGCTAGAATTTCCCTATTTCTTTTCTTTAATTCTTCCTTTATCCTCTCTCTTTCAGCTTTTTCTTTCTTGCCTCTTTTTTCTATATCTTTTTTTATCTCTTCTTCTATTTTTCCTTTTATATTCTCTAAAAAAAGCCTTTCTTTATATTTTTTTTCAAGCTCCTCAAGCCTTTCTTTCAAAATTTTCTCTTCTTCATTTATAGATTTCATCTTCCCCTTTCTCCATCTTTTAAAATAAAATCATATTATTAAACCTTTTTGTGCGTCTATATTCTGAAACTCCAAATTTTTATTTACTCCCTGCTGTTCTATCTCTCTTCTTTTCCAAAAATAATAAAACAAGCCCATAAGAATTGCTAACAAAATTCCCAAAAATAAAAATAAATTAATCCCATAAAACCTTTCCTTTTGCCTTGGCAGAGACACTTGAGAAATGCTTTTCTCGCATGCGTCTAATGCCTGTTCAGTTTTTAATTTTGCATTTATTAAATCTCCTTTTTGAAAAAGAATATCAGCTTCTTCAATGATTTCTGTTATTTCCTTGCATAAGGGATTTTGCACAATAAATTCTTTTGTAAATACTATCATTTCCTTTACCCTTGACTCATTTATTCTCTGCAAATTAATATGAATCTTTCCCCAGTCAGTATATTTTGGCTCTTTTGAACTAACATTAACAAGTATCTCATAATCCCCAATTTTATCTGTATTAAAAAACACTGTTAAAGTTAAGTTCTCAACCCCTCCTGCTTTCAAAGATTTTAAATAACTTTTATCAAGGCTTGTATTTACTTTTTTTGTAATACTGCCATCTTTAAAAGCAATGCTATTTAAGCTTAATTCTTCAAAACTCTTTTTTCCTCCATTAACCAGATAAATGGGAATTCTTATCTTATCATATTCATATGCAGAAATTTTCCCAGGAACAATTATTTTCAAAAAAACTATCTGCTCACTTCCCCCACCACCACCCCCGCCCCCGCCTGAAGGAGTTGTAACTGTAACTGTTTCAGGAACTGTAAATTCAATAATGAAATTATTGCTTCTTGCAGAATATTCAAAGTCATTTGCAATTATATTTAATCTCTCCATAAATTGAGACTGAACCAATGGAAATAAAACCAAAGTCCAATTATAAACGCCCCATCCAATCTTGCTAGAAGAATTTCCAGTTGCATTGCTTTCAACCATGAAATTAACCTGCTGTTTCCAATTAATATCACTATAATCAATATCTGAAAAATACAATCCTAAATCAATTGCAATTGAATTTGCAAAAGTTGTTGATTTATCCCCTATCCACCCATTAAAAATAACAGGAGCATTTGTATGCTCTATTTTCAGACTACAGCTAATGCTTGAGTTTAATTCAGGATAAATAATATTTGAAGCTAATAAGACTAAATTCTTAGTTTCATTTCCATAAGTTTCATCACTAAAATTAGGAACAATTAATAAATTAACATCGCTGTTATTCCCAAGATTATTTGCATTAAATTTTAATGACTCATTAAAATATATTTTATAATTTAGATTATCTTCAACTTTATGCCCTACTCTAACAATTATATTTGAGCTTAAATTTTCCTTTAAATTAATCTCGCATCCATTCAAAGGATAATCAATTACAGGGGGCTCATAAACAAAAAGCCAAAAATCCTTATAATCTTTCCGTCCACTTGAATCACTAGCGCTAATATTTATATTATATTCTCCACTCTCATTAAAATTAAAGCTTATATTCAAAATTCCGCTAGTTAAATTAAAAATATTCTCATTATTATTAATAAAATCATTTCCATATATGAAATTATAAGAATATTGTAATTTTCCAGAAGAATCATCTATGTCTTCTGCATCACTAGCATTAATATCTAAATGAAAATTCCCATTTACCTTTGAGCTGTAATTTGTAAAATTCATTAAAACAGGGGCATGCTCAATAGAAGTTACTGTTAAATTAAACCTATAAATACTTGAAATATTATTTTTGTCGCTTGCATTTATTGTTATATTATAATCTCCAACATCAGATTTTCCTGGTGTGAATTTAGCATCATATTTAGTTAAATTTTCCCCAGCAACAGGATAAAAATTATCAGCAATAAAGCTAAAAAGAGCTGTATTAGGCCCAGAAATTATTGTATTAACAATTAAGCTTTCATTAAAAAAATTCTTCTGGCGGATTTTAAAATCATTATCTTCAATCCACAAATATACTGTTGTTGTATTATCCTCTGCCACATTCACGCGAGAATTAACAACACTTGCATTTATAACATCAATCGCTTTGATTGGTTTAATATAAGGCATATCTGGAATATTATAAATACTAAAATTAAAAATTCTAAAGCTATTTAATTTGCCATCACTTGCATTTATTGTTAAAATATGTTCCCCAACATCTTCATCTCTAGGTGTAAAATTAATAATTCCATTGCTAGTTAAGCTAAAGCCAGGAAAGTTCCCATTTGAATAAGAAAAAATTATGCTATCTCCTTCTGCATCACTGACATTTTCAGATAAATTTAAATAAACTTCATTGTCTTCATAACTGATTATATTCGCATTAGGAATATTCCATTCAGGGGCATTATCCCCAAAAACACTTATCTTAAGCTCTTGAAAATCAGAATTTCCAGCTCTGTCTAAAACATTTATTCTTGCATAATGTTCTCCTGCGCCATATAGAGAAAAAACACTGTCAAAATCAATTTTAATTTCAGCGCTAGCTTTATTCCCTCCAATTGTAAAGTTTCTTATTATTTTAACCCAGCTTGCATTTGAATTAAAAATTAAAAATTCATTTTTAACACTTTTATCAGGAACTAATAAATCATCATCACTTGCATTAGCATAAATTGTTTTATTCTCATAAATTATTAAATCTGGAATAAGCTCCAAAATCGCCAGGTCTTCAACATTTGCAATAAAAAATGGAAAAACACTTGAATTTCTTTTTACAGGAGAGCCTGTATCACTGACACTTATATTTATTAGCCAATTTCCAACCTCTAAATCACTAGGTGTAAAATTAACCATAGCAGAGGCATTATAATTTGTAGAAATGCCAGATTTTACAGAAACAGGGTTTAATTGAGCAGAGCCATTATAAAACTTAAACCAAGAAAAATTAGCTGAAAAAGTCAAATTATTAATTTCATCAATATCACTTGCATTAATCCAGCATATTGTTTCCCTATTTTCAAGACTATTTCTTTCATCATCGCATAAATATCTAAAAAAAGGCTCTTGATTAATATTCAAAACACTAAAATTAACAATCTTGCTTGTTGTCATGTTTCCTAAACTGCTATTATCCATAACACTAAAGTTTATAACATAAACCCCAACATCATTTCTTGTAGGAACAAAGCTTATTTTTAACCACCCTTCTTCACTATCAATTGCATACTGTGTTTCATTAAATAATTTACAATCCCCACTAATTTTCCTGTCAGACCATTCAGCAACACTGCAACCCAAAAAACTTATATTAAACTTAAATGGAATATTATTTTCCTCATCACTAATATTAATTATATACTCAAATAATTCAGTTGCATTAAACTCTTTATTCTCTAAATTAATAAAAACAGGGGCATCATTAACCTCCTGAACATCAACTTTCAATAAAGCAGACTGCAAAGTGCTTTCTGTATCCCTAACAGTAAGCTCAACTTTTTTTCCAGTTCCAGTATATCTGCTATGGGTTATATTTATGTTTAAAATTCCTGTTAAACTGTCAATGCTGAAATCAGTCAAGCTCGTATTTTCAAGAATATAGCCATAGTCCAAATCATCATTTAAATCATCCTCACTAACTTTCAGGCTAAAATCATAATAACACATGCTATCTTCTGAACACTGAAGAATCCCTTCTAAATATCCAGAAGGTTCTTTTACTATATATGGCTCTGTATTTGTAATACTGACATTATCTAAAATATCAATATTTCCATAATTGCTTGCACAGCTTATATTAAATTCAGTTTTTCCTTTATTATTAAAACTTCTTTTATATTCCCATAATAAAGAAGTTGCATTAAAATTAATGCTGTTCCAATTTCCCCATCCATTTTCATTAAAATTTATTAAACAATTTCCATTATTATTATCTATAACCTCATTATTCAAGTTTGTATAATTAGCATAAAAATAAACATCCCAATATCTGCTATCTATCTTGTTTTTTTGAATACAATAATTAGTGCAATAACTATACCTATCCCCTTTCTCACTGTCATCACTATCATCCCAAACCCCAAGATTAGCATTATCAACACTTTTTGTTATAATATTAATAATATCTATCATAAATAATTTAGCAATTCCTCTTATAAAAAAATTAGAAAACCCCTGTGTTCCTAAAAAACCACCTTCCCTATTTATAAAAATCTTATCTGCATGGGCAATATTCATTATAAAACTATTTGCAAAAAATAATAAAAAAACAATAAAGATTAAAAGGAATAATTTAATATAATTTTTACTTTGTTTTTTTTCTATTTTCTCCTTGAGCTTTTTAGCTCTGAAAATCTTTCTATATCTGTAATATTTCCTAACCTGATTTATAAACAAAAGCAAAATAAGTATAAACAAGGCTAATAAGGAATAAGAAAAAATGCTTCTAAACAAGACAGGTTTCACAGGCATTTCTTTGCATCTAGGGCAAGGCCCTCCGCAATCAACATCAGTTTCATTCTGGTTTTTTATATTATCAAAGCAGCTTGGGCAAGCAAGGCAAGGTCCTCCGCAATCAGTTAAAATTTCACAACTTCCATTATGGCAATTCTTAATCCCGTCTTTGCAATCAGGATTTTCACTAAAATAACACTCTTTTATAATTCCAGGTTTGCTTAAATTTGTCTTGCAATAATTTAAATCACTACAGACTCTTTCCTGATATCCGCATACAGCCTCTTTATAATCCAAGAGTTTACATCTCTCTTTTATTAAAGAGCTGTATTTTTTATTTATTTCATATTTTTCAGCTTCTTTAAGATTCTTGCACTGGCTCCAATCATTGCAAACCCATTTCTCCTTACAAAAAACACTTCCCCCTCCTCCACCCCCTCCACCTCCTCCGCTTGAAGGGGCAGGGCATGAAACATACTGAACACTAAAATTCCAATAAACACTGTTATTTAATTCTCCATCACTCACAATTGCTTTTATTATATAATTTCCAGAAATATCACACCCAAAACTATACTCAAACTCATCAAAGCTTCTTCCATAATCATATTCTTTAAATGTATCATTAACATACCAATAATTATCTGGAATAGTTCCATCAGCATCATATTTTGTTAAATTAAAATATAATATATCACTGCCCTTTACATTAATGCTCTCATTAGGAATTCTGGCAATGCTCCCATTAAAAGGGTAATAAGAAGTTATGTTTGGTTTTCTATTTTCATTAGTTATTGTCAAGCTAAAATTCCTGCAGGAAGTTATAGCATCAGCATACCAGCCATAGTTCCAGCATAAACTTATGTTTCTATGGGGCTCTTCAATTCCTGAATCTTTTGCACAAACACTTAAATTATAAACACCAATTAACTCACTTCTGTTAGTTGCATTAAAAAACATAATCCCATTCCTAGTCATATTAAAAAAAGGAGTAGTATTCCAAAAGCTCAAGCTTAAATTTATCTTATTAGAATTTTCATCTCCATTTTCTAAATCCCTAATTTGCGTTGTATGTGAAAAAATAGTATTATCTCCTCTAGTCCATATTGTTCTTGCTCCAATATTTCCAATCTCAGGCTCATTATTAACTTCAATTATAGTTATGTTAGTTTCCTTGGAATCAGATAAAGCCGGAGAGCTCTCAACTTCAGCAGCGCTAATTATTTCAGGATAAACAGCCCAAGATCTTCCTCTTGTCGCTTCTGCATGATTAACATCCCCTTTAATTAAATTCCTCAGGGTTAATACTTCAACATCTGTGCTAGTTTCTCCCTCTTCTGAAAACTCAGGGTATACATAAAAAGGTATATGAGTTCTAGGATTAATAAAAAATCCAAGCAAATCCCCATCAGTATCAATAACTCTAAAGCTGTAATTTAATCTTGTATTCTCACAAACAAGAATTTCATCAGGAACTCCTATTATTTGCGGAGGAAATCCTCTTAAAATAACAGAAACCTGAAAGCTTTTTGACTCTCTAAGGTTTCCTTTAAGTTTTTCTATATCAGTTTTTTTGCTGGAAGAAAATAACAAAAATCCAGATAAAATTAAAATAATAAAAATCAGTACTATAAAGCCAATTAATAAGAAATTTCTAAAATTTCTTTTTTCTTTCCCTTTTCCCAAATACCGCGTTTTTACAACTCCTTTCTCCCTATAATTTTCATACAAATAAGGCCCAAAAATCTTATTTCCCCTTTTAATAAACTTCTTATGAACCATCTTTTTTGTTTAATATTTTTGTAATTAACCTACTCGTAAAAATAAGAAAAAATACTATATAAATCTTATCCAAAATAAAATTTGTAGGTTAATCAAAAAAGAAATTTTTATATATCCATGTTTATTTAATTATTTATGCCAATTAATGCAAGTTATGAATATGCAAATGCAGAAAAGAGGTATTATGAAGCCCAGACAAATGAAGAAAAGCTGGAAGCCTTGCAAGAAATGCTCAGGACTGCTCCTAGCCATAAAGGGTCTGAAAAATTCAGGGGAGATTTAAGATTAAAAATAAAAAAATTAAAGCAAGAAATCCAAAAATCCAAGAAAAAAACATCAGCTAAAAAAGGAATAAAAAAAGAAGATATGCAAGCAGTATTAGTGGGCTTGACAAACTCAGGCAAATCCTCAATTTTAAAAGCCTTAACAAATGCAAACCCTAAAATAGCAAGTTACGGTTTTACAACTAAAGAACCTGAAATAGGAATCTTAAACTACAAAAACTGCAATATACAAATAATAGATTTGCCTCCAATTGCAAGTGAGAATTTTGACCATGGAATTTTAAATAATGCAGATACAATAATAATAATTATTGAAAAACTTCATGAAATCCAGCCAATTCTCAATTCAATAAAAAACAAAAATGCAAAAAAAATAATAGTTTTTAACAAGATTGACCTACATGAAGAAGACATAAAAAGAAAAATTTCAGAAACCATGAAATCAAAAAAATATAATTTTGTATTAATTTCAACAATAACAAAAGAAGGTTTAGAAGAATTAAAAGAAAAAATTTTTAATAGCTTTGATAAAATAAGGGTTTATACAAGGCAGCCAGGTCAAAAAGAAGACAATATTCCAGTTATCCTACATCCAAATTCAACTCTAGAAAATGTTGCAGAAAAAGTCTTTCATAGTTCTTCAAAAAAAGTAAAATATGCAAAACTATGGGGCCCTTCAAGTAAATTTCCAGGGCAGCAGATAGGATTAAAGCATGTCGTAAAAGATAATGACATTGTTGAGTTTTATACTGAATAGTATGTTTCTAAATATAGATTTGGTTATAGATCCCACAAGCTTATGAGAATTATGGACACCTTTTTAAAACGAACTTCAAACCTTATAGTATATGTAGTGACTTTATTAGGACTCTTAGCTATTTTTTCTGACCAATTAGAAAAAGAGATAATAGCTATTGAGCAAAAATTTAAAAGAGCTGATGAACTAATAAATATAAAGAAAGATATTGAAGCATTTAAATTATTAAAGTTAATTAAAAAATGAATAAAAAAGGACAACAATTAACATCAGATGATGTCTTAGAATGGGTTAAAATAGCTGTAGCCCTTATAGTAGGATACATAATCATAAAAGCCTTGCTTTCAGCAGCTTAAGTTAAATCTCTAATCTTTTAAAGATTCCGCAAATAAGCTTTCTCATCCAGTCTTCCAGTTTTTTCTAACTGGCGCGATTATTTTTTCTAGGTACTTAATAACTGCCTGCTTCAAATCCATTGGATGTAACATAGCTCTTGAATAATCCAATTCCAATTCTTCATAAGAATCATAGCTCTTATTCCCCCCAAATTTTTCAGCTCTTTCTATTTTTATTCTCCTACAACTAGGAAATAATATAAGCTTAGTGATTTGCAATATAGGATTTTCAGAAACTATCTTTTCAGGACAATATGCCTTGTTGATTGTCTTTTTTATCTCCTCGTAAGAATCTGTTATAGAAATCCCAGAGCCAGGTATGGATTTAGACATTTTTTCTCCAGGCCCTTTCAAAGAAGTTATCAAGGGCGTATGAACAGCTATAAATTTATAATTTAATACTTTTTCCATGTCTTTTGCAATCATATGCACTTTCCTTTGCTCTAATCCTCCTTCAGCTACATCGACTCTAAGATATTTTATGTCAGCAGACTGCATCAAAGGATACCAAAGCTGGGAAATTGTAGCATTCTCAATATCTCTTGCAATTTCCTGCATGCTTCTTAGCCCCCTTTTTACAGTTGATGCTTGCGCTAATCTCATTACATCAAACTGATACTCCCTCTCAAATTGAAAATCACTCCCAAGCACTATCTCGCAGTTCAAGCCAATTGCCTTGACAGTTTTTCTCCAATTTTCAACCTCTCTTCTTATTCCCTCTTCTGAAGATTTCCTGTTCAGAAAAGCATGGACATCTGCTAAGAGCACCTTTACTTTAAACCCTGCTTTTTCAAAATCTTTTAATTTAGTTATTGTGACAAAATGCCCTAGGTGCATTGGCCCGCTAGGCTCATAGCCACAATAAACAGCAAGAGCTTTCTTTTCCTTAAGTATTCTTTTAAGCTCTTCTTCAGAAATTATCTCCTCAGTATTTCTCTTAATTAATTCAAACCTTTCCTCAGCGTTTAATTCAGCCATAAAAATCAGACAAAAAACAACTTATTAAAGCTTTCTGAAAAGTACTAAACAAACAAAGTTTTAATAAACTTTATTATCTTTTAAATCAAATGAAACTAAAAATAAGCTTGTTAATGCTTTCCTTGATAATATCCTTAGTTGGAATTTTAATTCTTTTAATTCTCTCAAATTCAATCCAGTTAAAAGAAATTCCAATAAAAAATATAACTGAAAAGGAATTAAATAAAAAAGTGCAGATAAAAGGAGAGCTTATCTCAATAAAAAACTATAACAATTTTCAAATAATAAGTCTGAAAGATGAAACAGGAGAAATTGAGGCTATTATAAATAAAAATCTAAACTTAACTAAAAACCAAAAAATAATACTTACAGGAACAGTTCAGCAATATAAAAATTCCCTCCAAATTCAGGCAGATAAAGTTATGCTAATGTCTTAGGGACAAAATATATTATTTACTTATTTAAATAGAATAGAGGAAAATGAACAAAAAAGGATTTTCAGATAAAGATGTCTTGAAGTGGATAACAATAATCGCTGCGATTATCTTGGGGGATATAATTATTAAAGCATTGCTTTCTTCAGCTTAAATTAATTTTTAATTTCCTTTTTATAAATCTACTCAAACTTCCTAGAGCCCTGCAATAAAACCAAAGACTCAAATAAAAAACTTAAGAGCCCGAAAATACAAACTCCTATAAAAATAATCTTAGGATAAATTTCATCCAGCTCAAAAAAAGAGCTTATTCCAAGAACCAATAATATAATCACAAAAATAATATTTATCATCCCCCCAGCTCCTGCAGATTTAAACTGCTCTTTTAATTTAACTAACCCTAAAGATAAAATTAGCTGAAGAATAAAAATTACAAAACTTATTAATAAAATAATTACATAAATTATGCTTCCCATAGTTGTTAATTCTCCTTTAATAAGATTCTGAATAGAAAATCCCTGCATACTAGATGCCTGATACCATGTCAAAAAAATACTTATTAAAAAAACTAAAGAGAGCACAATTATCCCAAGAAAAATTACAAAAGAGCAAAACCGAATTTTTTTAAATTCAGCATTTTCACCAAACTTGTAAAACCCAAAATAGAAAAATAAAGAAGTAACTATCATTCCAAAAGAAAGGCTTACTACAATAACAGAAGAGCTATCTCCAAATATAGAAGATAAATTAAAAATATAAAATAAAGAAAACAATAATCCAAATAAGATAAAAACAATTCCAAAAACCCCGCCTGTTTTAATCCACCTAAATCCAAGAGTTTTTTTATCATATGAATGATAAATATAAGCATCCCCAAATTCCTCAGAAGGTTTTTCTTCAGATTTTTCTTCAGGCTTTATTTCTTCAGGCCCTACAGGGCTCTCTTCCTGCTTTGAAATTTTGCTTAATCCAAGTGCATCAATAGCTTCATTAACCTCTTCTTCCTTATAACCAGAACTAATGATTTTCCTTTTCAAAGCATCCAAAGGATATTGCTGTGAATATTTTGCAAGATAATCTAATATTAATTGATTCACCATCTTTTTTCAGATAATATAGATAAATTAAACTTATAAATCTTTTCATAACCATCTTCCATTCTCCTGTACAACTTTCCCATCCAAGATTATTCTGGCTTTTTTCATGTCTTTAATAATATCCCAATGCACAGCAGAGTCATTTCCACCACCATTATCCTTATAAGCCATTCCCAAAGCAAGATGTATTGTCCCCTTAATTTTCTCGTCAAACAAAAGGTTTTTAGTATATTTTTGTATTCCAGGATTGCATCCAATTCCAAACTCCCCTACATAAGAAGAATTTTCATCAATTTTCAAAACCTCATTAAGCAGCTCCTCATTTTTATCAGCTTTGCTTTCAACAACCTTTCCATTAAGAAATTTCAAAAAAATCCCTAAAACTTCTTTTCCAGAATATATTGTAGGATATTCAAATTTAATCCATCCATTCAAGCTCTCTCGCACAGGCGCCATGAAAACCTCTCCTCCAGGCATATTTTCTTCTCCTTTGTCAGCAATTGCATTCTTTCCTTTAACTGAAAATTTCAAATCAACATTTTCCCCTTTCAGCCAAACATTTCTTCCCTTTTCAAAAATCCTTTTAATTTTCTCTAGTTTCAATCCCAGTCTTTTCCAGTTAACTAAACAAGCATCATAAACAAAATTCTCATATTCAGTCAAAGACATCTCAGCTTCCTGCGCAAGCGCAATGCATGGAAATCCAACTGTAACTCTTCTAATCTTGTCTTTCTCATTGACAATATAATCAGAAATAGGATGCAAAACTTTCTTTCTTTGCATGATTTTCCCAGAATCAACACCTGTAAGTTCCCTTGTATTCATGTCTGTATTAACTCCAATAAATTTCTGAGTAGATTTAACAGTATTAAACCAGTATTCAGGGAAAAATTTTATCTGCTCATCATTTGCATACTTATAAAAAAAATCAGAAACATTAGGCAATCCAATCCTAACAATTGGATGTGCTTTCTGAAGAATTACCTCTTTGTAAAGCTCAACCAAAAAATCCATTGCCTCGCTTCCTCCAGAAATAATGACTTTCTCTCCAGGCTTTACTTTTACAGAATATCTCACTGCAAGTTTCGCAAGTTCGCGTGCTCTTAAATCAACAGGCATCTGTATATTATCTAATCGAATTTAATTCTCAAGAACTATCTTGAGGTTTTCACCTCAAAAACCTCAATAAAAATGAGTTTAAAAGAATTATTGTAAAAAGGTATACTAATTAAAAGCTATAACCTCTTTTTAATCTGCGAAATTTTCATCTTCCTCAAAGCAATCCTAAGCCAAATTGCATATTTAGAAGGATTTTTCTTAGCATCTTTTTTCAATTCCTCCATAGAAATCCACTTGTAATTCATAACCTCCTTCTTATTTGGCTTTATTTTTCCATCAAACTTCCCGATAAAAACACAATCATGCTCATTTTCAATTAATCCATTTTCAAACTTAGCCTTATAAAAAAAGCAAAACAATTTTTTTAATTTACATTCAAATCCCATTTCCTCTTTTAATCTTCTATGAACAGCACAAGAATAACTTTCATTAGGCTTTGGATGGCTGCAAGCAGTATTAGCCCATAACCCTCCAGAATGATATTTTTCCTTAACTCTTCTCTGTATTAATAATTCTCCTTTAGAATTAAAAACAAAAATAGAAAATGCCCTATGAAGTTTCCCTTCCCTATGGGCTTTTAATTTCTCTTCAATTCCAATTTTCCTGTTTTTCCTATCAATCAAAATAACATTTCCAGCCATTATCCAAACCAGTAATCCCAAAAGCTATTGTCAATAACCCCTCCTGTAATTCCACCAGAGTTTCCTAGAAAATCCTCGCTTGCAGTTGCCTGTGTCACAGTCTCTTGAGGCTGTTGAACAACCTGTTGCTGTACAGGCTCTTGTATCTGTTGTTCTTGCTCTTGGCTAGGCTGAACACCAGGTTCTGGAACTAGTTGCTGCATTGGCTCTTGCGGCTCCTGCATCTGCTGTTGAGGCTCTTGTTGCTGTTGTTGATTAGTTTGTTGTGGAATATCAATCCTATTTAAGGGCTGCTGATAATTTTTTTCTTCTCTATATCTCTGCCCTCCGCAATCTTCAGGGCATGCATAAGGATTCATTCTCTCATAATCATCACAAATTCCATCAGGGCATTTCTGCCCTTCATTAACAACTTCTCTTTTCCTAGCCTCTCCCCACTTTTGATAATTCCCACTAACACAAACAACCCAGGGGCATCCTCCCCTATTTTCAACAATTGCATCTTCTCCTTTTTCCCTACACTCTTTCTTTAGATTATCAACTTGAGTTGGAGTCTGGCATCTTTGCTTATAATCACCTCTTTCAACTCTTTCTCCCCTGCAATCTTCAGGGCAAGCATCAGGATTATCTTTTTCAAATTTATCACAAACATCATCAGGGCATGGCTGGTCAGGGTTTGCAGCACCCATTTTCCTAGCAAACTCTCTGCTTTCACTAGGATCTTCTTTAAACTCTCTTTCTATAAAATCCTCCCGCATATTAACCTGAGCATTATTATAAAATTCTTCATAACATTTTACTTTTTCAGAATTATCCTGAATGCTATTGCAATCTTTACTAAACTTAGGAACTAATTTTCTATCAGGATTTTTTCCAGCAATAATTTCATTGCATTTTTTTTGCTCATCTCTAAATTCCCCAGTCAAACCAGCATCAATACATACTTGAGGGGAATTTAGCTTAAACATTATTTTAGCACACTTCCTAGGAGCATCAGGGTCATCAGTTGAAATTCCAGCATCTAAACACTCTTTAGGTGAATTTTTTTCAAACATAACTTTCTTGCATTTGAGCTCATCTTCCTTAGACTTTCCAGTCAAGCCAGCATCAATACATTCTTGAGGTGAATCTTTCTCAAACGTAATTTTATTGCATTCTTCAGGAGAAATTTCCTCTTTTTCTCTGCACTCAGGAGGTATATACAATTCAAATTCAGATTTTATATATCTATTTTCTAATTTTTTAAAAACAGGGATTAAATACGAAGGAAGCAAATCAGTAGGATCACCTTCATCAAATTCAGCGCACGAATTTTCATCTCCATTTTTGCATTTTTCAGCAATAGCACTTTTTTCAATGCAAAAATCTTCAAACTTCTGAACTCTCATTCCCTTGCAATCACAATTTTCAGGTTTTTCAAAACATGCTGAAAGTTTTTCAAAAAATAATTTAGCTTGAGCTTCTTGATCTCCTGTTAATTTCTCATCCCTTTCTTTCATCCATTTAGGAGAATTCTCTTTTGCTCTGCAAGTATCTGAATACTGCAAAGGGTCAAGCTTAGCAAGTGCATCGCATAATTCTCTTATTTTTGCAGAAAGCTCAGCAGCAGTTTCAATTTTCTTTTCTTTTTCAATAGCATCGTCAAATTTATCATCAACATCATCCCATTCACTGCCTTTAGTATCTTCTTTAAGCTCTCTCAAAACATATTTAACTTTTTCTGTGCTCCTTTTTATTTTATTTTTCATTTCAGGATCAGCTTCTTTTTCAAGAACATCTCCATATTCCAAAGCCTTATCAAGAACTTCTTGCGCCTCTTCAGGCTTTCCTTCATTAACCATAATTTGTGCTTCAGCAATCTTCTCCTCGCGATAAGCAAGTGCCCTTTCAGGGCTGTCTCTAATAGAAACTTTTTCAATAAGATTATCAACAAAATAAAAAGGGCTATCAGGAGTTAATCCTGGCTTTACATCAAATTCAACTTTTTCTTCAGTTTTCTCTTTTGTTTTTTCTTCAGTTCCTACATCCTCAATATCAGAACCAAGAGCACTAGAACTATCACTAGAAGTCACAGCTGAATCATCCCCAGAAGTAGTTGTTTCAGGAGTAGCAGAAGTTTCAGAAGTACTTACAGCTGTTCCAGCATCTTCAGCAATCACAATTCCAGCTAAAAACATCAAGCCTATAAAAAATAATAATATTTTCCTCATCTTATCCTCTTTTATAAAAAATAAAACAAAGTTATATTTAAAGTTATTCTTTTTTGATGTTTTGTGTTATCCCATAATTATTTTCTAACGCTGATAAAATCTTCATATGCTCAATCCCTCATTTATTTTCTTTAGATTCCAAAGAATAACTTTTTGTAAAGTTGAGAATAGTTTTTCATCTTCTCTTTTCTTCGAACCTTTAGTAGATTCCATATATTCGTCTAACAATCCAAACGGAATGTCAAAAATTGGAATATCTTTCGATTGCAATAAGTGAAAAGTAATTAATCTTGTTGTTCTGCTGTTTCCATCAATAAAAGGATGTATATGCTGGAACTCATTGTGAAAATAAACTGCAAAATTTAAAATTTCCTTAAGTGATAATTTTTCTTTTTTGACAAATTTATCATATTTTTCAAACAAAACATCTAATTCTTTTTTTATGTTCTCTGCTTTGGTTATCTTAAAATTTGGATTTCCTTTAATATAAACCTCTTCTGTCCTTATTTTACCTGCTATTCTCGGAGCATGTTTCATAGCTATTCCATGATAACTAAGAACTGATGCAATATTCAGGACCTTTCTTTGTTCACTATCCTGAAGCATCTGCAAAATTGCATCCTGATAGTTTTTTACTTCATCTACATCCAAACTTTTTAAATTACTGGGAATAACTTTATCTTGCAGTATCTTAAAAGTCTCTGATAATGTTATTGGATTTCCTTCTAATGAAAGGCTATGATAAATAAAAGAAATCTCAAATTCCTTTACAATTTTCCTGTATAAAACAATATCTTTTCTTTTGAGCCTTCTAAAAATATTTAATTCCCTTTCAATTTCTTTGTCATAAAAATGAGTGCTTTCTGTATTGATATTATGATCATAATCAAAGTAAACAAGAAGATTGTTTAATAAAATATTATAAAATATTTTTACTTTCAAAGGTTTTCTTGAAATAACAAGCACTAATCCAAATCTGTTTAATATTTCTATATATTTCTTAAAAGTTCTTGGATGCAAATTTACATTATCTGAAGTAATTTCTTCCTCTTGCAAAGCCTTACTTAAAAATGCAGCAAAATTCTTATCAAGCAAATAATTATAACTAACATTGTTTTTCAGGCAATGTTGGATTATTCCATATAAACTTTCTGTCTTTTCATTTACATCCACCTCAAAACCATATTCAGTTTTCCTAAGCAGACCCATAGCAACTAATTCTCTAAGTTGTTTGTGAACAGCATGATAATTCTCATCTGATTTATTAAACTCCTTGACAACATCCACAGGCTTCATAGGGGCCCTGTTTTTATACACTAATTCAAAAATATCATATTTAATTACCATAACAATACACACTCTTTCAAAGTTTGAAAATTGTTTAAAACAATTTTCAAGCCACAAAAACTATAAGTTTTTGATGTTTAAAAAGCTTTCTATTTGGCATAGAAAGTAACACATTATGTAACAAATAGTGCCAAATGTAGGTCTACGCCCTTTTCAAACTCTAAAAAATTATAAACTTCAGAAATATCAATCAACTCAATGATAATTGAATTAATCCTCGCCCTCATCATAGGAGTTTTAGCAGGCACATTCACAGGCCTCCTTCCAGGCATCCACATAAATTTAGTTGGAGCAATTCTTTTGGGAATTTCAGCATCTCTGCTTCAGTTAGTTTCTCCATTAACTCTTGTAATTTTCATAGTTTCTATGGCAATAACACATACTTTTATTGATTTTATTCCCTCAATTTTCTTAGGAGCTCCTGATGAGGATTCTATCCTTTCTGTTCTTCCAGGCCATCAATTATTATTAAAAGGAAAAGGATATGAAGCAATAATACTCACTCTTTATGGAGGCTTAACAGCCCTAATTTTAATCCTGATTTTCACCCCTCTTTTTATTTTAATTCTTCCAAAAATCTACCCTTATATCCAGAGAATAATGTGGATAATCTTAGTCCTTTTATCATCTTACATGATTTTAACTGAAAAAGATAAAAAACTCTGGACTTTAATAATTTTTCTTCTTTCAGGTTTTCTTGGAATTGCTTCCTTGAACCTGAATCTAAGCCAGCCTCTTCTTCCAATGCTGACTGGATTATTTGGAGCAAGTGGATTATTAATAAGCATAAAACAAAAAACAAAAATTCCAGAACAAAAAATAATTCCAACAAGAAAAATAAAATTTACAAAAACTTCTTTTCTAAACTCAACTTTCGCAAGCATAATTGCCTCTCCTTTCACTTCCTTTCTTCCAGGATTAGGCTCAAGCCAGGCAGCCCTAATAGGAAAAGAAGTTGCAGGAGACATAAATGAAAGAGAATTCCTTTTTATCTTAGGAGCAATAAATACTTTAGTTATGGGATTATCTTTTGTAACTCTTTATGCAATTGAAAAAACAAGAACAGGCGCTGCAGTAGCAGTTTCAGAATTAATTCCAAATTTAACCCTGACAAATATTTTTTATATCTTAACAGCAATAATTCTTTCAGGAATTCTCTCATTTTTACTTGCAATCAAGCTATCAAAATCAATCGCAAAAATAATCAATAAGATTAATTATTCAAGGATTTCTCTTGTAGTCCTCTTTATTCTAATATTTTTTGTTCTGATTTTTTCAGGCTTATTAGGATTTTTAGTTTTTATAATTTCAGCATCCTTAGGTTTAACAACAATCCTCTTAGGAATAAAAAGAATTCATATGATGGGCTGTTTGCTGATTCCAACAATTTTATTTTATCTTTTATAAAAATATTATTTCCTCTCTTCTTTTTCCAACACCAATGCTTGTCACATGACAGTCTAAGAATTCTGCAATTCTTCCAACATATTTCCTTGCATTTTCAGGAAGTTCTGAAAATTTTCTGCATCCTGATATATTTTTTTTCCATCCCTGCAAGGTCTCATAAACAGGAGTACATTTCTCTAATTCAACAGCAGGAAAATAATCAACCTTTTCTCTATCTAATAAATATCCACTACATATCTTAATTTCCTCTTCCTCATCCAAAATATCAAGCTTTGATAAGGAGATTTCACCTATTCCATTTACTCGCACAGAATATTTTGCAGCAAACAAATCCAGCCACCCGCATCTTCTTGCTCTTCCAGTTGTCGCCCCAAACTCTCCCCCTCTTTCTTGTAGCCTTGCTCCAGTTTCATTATCCTGCTCACTTGGGAAAGGCCCTTTTCCAACTCTTGTTGTATATGCTTTTAGCAAGCCAATTATTCTGTCAAAATTAATCTTTACGCCCCCTCCAACATAAGCTCCTCCTATAGTTGTATTCGAAGAAGTTGCAAATGGATAGCTCCCCAAGTCATTGTCTAGCAAAGTCCCTTGAGCACCTTCAAACAGCAAGCTTCCATCATGCTTCAATATTAAGCTTCCAATATCCTTGCATATAAAAGGAAGAATTCTTTCTCTTGCATTTAATAATCCAGCAAAAACTTCAGAAAAATCCAAGGGCTTAATTTCAAAAGATACTTTATCTTTGTAATAATTCAAAACATAATTTGTAAACTCCGTGTTTTCCTGAACTTTTTTCTTTAATTTATCAATGTCAAACAAATCATTGAAAATCAAGCCACCTCTTGATTTTCTGTCAGCATAAGTTGGCCCAATTCCTCTTACAGTAGTCCCAATCTCCCCTCCGCTTGCCCTATCTAAGGCATTATGATAGCCAAGAGTTAAATTAGCTAGATGAGATATTGCAAGATTTTCAGGGCTAACATGAATTTCTTGTTTTATTAAATCTCCAATCTCTTTAACTAATTCAACAGCATCAACAGCAGTCTGATTTCCAATTACACACAATTTATTCCTTAATATTCCCGAAGGGATCTGATGAAGCACGTATTTGATTCCATCAGCAACAACAGTATGCCCTGCATTTCCCCCGCCATTAAACCTTACTATAGCATCATGCTCTTCAGCAAGTATGTCTACTAATTTTCCCTTCCCCTCATCTCCCCAGTGCATACCAATAACAATTGTATTTCCCATTCTAATTTTTTAATCTATTTCAGTTATTTTAATATCATGAGGCAACATATCTAACAAAGTCATCTTAGAAGCTCTTTCAACAACAGCTTTTTCTCTGAAACTTTTCAAATCAGAAGCACCTGCATTTGAGATAGTTGTCCTTAAATATGCTGCATCTCTTTCAACGCAAGGTTTTAATCTCCCCCTATATCTAACAAGCCCTACAACCCCCTCAACAGTAGATCCTGCAAGAGTTAAATGTCCATATCTTTCAATAAATCTCTCAGGCTCAGGAGTTATTTTTGACAATTTTCTTCTAAAGTCAATTCCATACATAGAAACTAGTCTGGCCCTTGAATGTCCTTCTCCCCAACTTTCAACATATTCAAAATGTGCTTCATCATTAGTAGGATTTTCTTCATCATCAAATTTTTGTCCGGCAGCTTCATAAAATTTATTAAAATAATTTCCCATCATTATAAAATCAGCAAAAGCTAATGCAACAGTCATGTTCTGAACACTTTCTATCCCTCCGTCTAAAACAAAAGGAACATACCTTTTTCCTTTATACTCCTCTCTTGCTCTTGCAAGCTCTCTCGCAACACTCATTTGCCCTCTTCCATTCCCTCTTCCAGTCTCACTAGAACCTGTCTGGCAGATAGAGCCAACACCCATTCCTCCAATTAAATAATCAGCTCCAGCATCAGCAAATATTTTAAAATCCTCTGCTTTTATTATATTTCCAATTCCAAAGAGCTTATCTTTTAATTCGCAACTTTCTTTTGCATACTTTAAAATTTTAAGAGCATCATCAAAACAAGCATTTGAACTATCTATACAAACATTATCAGCTCTGTGTCCCCATTTTTCTAATTCCTCTTTCCAATTTCCCCTGGTGCTAATAGCAATTCCAATAAAATTAGTGTCATATTTTTGCAAAAAAGCTAGTTTTTGCAAAATCATATCCTGGTTAACAATTGGTATAAATCTTCTCTTATTGTCTCTCAATGCATTATTAATTGCATTTAAATCAACTGTATTTTTTAGATAAGGAATATCACCTCCTTCATTTTCCAAACGATATTCTATATTTTCTGAGATAATTTCCCTAATAGGTTTCCAAGGAGGGAATAAATCAAGAATCTTAGGATTATGTATGTAAATTCCCTCTAGCTTAGACATTCTATCCATAACTGGTATGACTGAATGCCCTACTTTTTTAACAATATTAATAACATCTTCAAGTGTAGATGTTGGAGAAGCAAAAACAGGATCATCCTGGAATTCAATATCATCTGCTTTTAATTTGGCTTTCTTGTTTGCTTGAATAATTTTTTCTTTATCCTCATCATTCAGGCTTCTTGGTATCATTGTTAAAATTCCTTGTCTTCCAGCAGCAACAGCCATTTCAGGTCCAACAACAGATTGCATTCTCGCGCTCATAAAAGGATATTGCAAAGAAATATGTCCAAGCTTTGCTCTCAAAGATACCTCTTCAGGCTTAGTCACAACCCACCCAGTTAAAACAAGATACTCTTTTAAACTCTCAGAAATTAATTCACTAACTTTTGTCATTAGCTAGAATAAAATTCCAAATTTTTAAGCATTGTTATAATGCAACTTATATTATCTAACTCCACTCTTCTCTTTTTTTCATGCTTGTTTTTCTTATATAAAGAATAATAAAAACAACAAGAGTAATTAAAACAATTAATAAAATTATGCTTAAAATTACCCATAAAGTTGAACTAGCCTCTTTTCCAGCAGGACCTTCAGCCCCAGTTTCACCAGCAGGCCCTGCTGCTCCTCTTGACCCAACAGCCCCAGAAGCACCAGTTGCTCCAGCAGGCCCTCTGCTTCCATTTGCACCAGCTGTCCCTGTTGCTCCACTAGCTCCTGTTGCACCAATTGCACCCTGGCAATCTAAAGCATCCCACTTATTATCCTTATTTATATCCTCATTACTATCATTAACATAATCTCCATCTAAATCCCAACAAGATATCCCTGGAGAACCTGTAGCTCCACTAGCTCCTGTAGTGCCAGCAACTCCAGAAGCTCCTGCAATACCAGTTCCATTAACTTTCGCTAAAACATCTTCAAAATCATCACTCTTTCCAGCTAGTTTTTCCCATAAACTCTTGAAAAAATTAATTAACCATCTAAAAAATCCAGGTGAAACACATTTTCCATCTTCAACACAAAAATTGCTCTTGCATTCAAAATGATTCTCGCACTTTGCATCTTTTCCCTTTTGATTATACCATAATCCATCTAAACAGTATTTCCCAGATTTTCTTATTCCACTTGGGCAAACTTTATCCTCTGAAACGCAGATGCCAATTAAACATTTCTCTCCTCCAGAACATTCATTGCAAAAAATCAATTCTCCTGAATTACAACCTTTATCCCAATAACCGCAGGTTTTTCCTAATTTCTCACAAGTATTAAAATCACAGGCAGGAACTCCAGAATCTTCAAAATAACTTCTTCCTTCTGCACTATTTTTAATATATTTTTTTATCTCCTCAGAATTTAATGCTCTTCCAAAAACAGCAACCTCGTCAATTGCTCCCTTAAAAGAGCAATTTTGATTTTCTAAGGAACATTGCTCAGATGGCCTTCCCCCAATGCTCCAATTACCTTCAATATTCTCAAAAGAATTAAATTCACCTTCATAATCAGCAATTTCTTCTCCATTTAAAAATATTTTTAAATAATTTCCAGATTTAGAGCCGACAAATGCAAAATGATTCCAGTTATTTATCCAAGAATCTTCATAAGGAAAAGTTACACTAATAAAAGGTTTTCCAAACTGAAGATAAACCTGACTCTCCCAAGGAAAATGAACTTGAACCCTGTTTGTCAAATTAAAAGGCAGTATAGAAAACAAATCTCTTTTCTCACTTCCACTAGAACCTGAATTAATCCATGTCATTATAGTTATCTCATCACTAGGAATCTTATTTGCAAAGCCAGGAAGATTAACATACTGCCCCTCTCCACTTAAGCTAATTGCTTTTCCAGATTTTCCATCAACAAAGCTTATCTCTCCTTCAACCACCCCATTTATCCCTTTCAAAGTATCTTCAAAATTATCCTCAAACCTCCAATAGCCAACAGCACTCTGCCCCTCCAAGCTTGTACAACTTCCAGTTGCTCCGCAAATTCCATTAGTGCATTCTCCACAATTTAAAATATTTCCACCGCATCCATCACTCCAGCTCCCGCAATATTTTCCCATTTCAGCACAGCTTTGTGGAATGCAGGCAGGCCCAATATCATCAAAATAATTTCTCCTGTTTAAGCTGTTCTCATAATATTTAGCTATCTCTTCAGCGCTTAAGCTCTTGTTAAATATTGCAACCTCATCAATTGTTCCATTAAATTCAATATTATTATCAACACCATTGAAAACATCTCCTCCAATTCTCAAGTCATTGGACTTTGAAGCAATTGGAGTGTTAAAACTAGGATTTTCAGCAGTATTACTAGATTCAATTCCATTAATATAAACTTTAACCCTAGTTCCATCATAAGTTCCAGCAACAAAAGTCCAGGTGTTTAATGGCACATCTTCAGTTGATATTGCTCTCCCCTGCCCATCACTAGAATTCCAAATAGCAAAAGTAAGTTTATGTTTTTTATCATCAGTTTCAGGCCTAACCATAAACTGGAAATCATTTTTACCATCAGATTCTCTATCAACCACAATTGGACTCTGGTGCATTGCAGCATATCCTTTTAAATTAATCCAAGCCATAACTGTTGCCTTGTCTGTTCCGCCCAAAATATTTGCATTATCTATCTTGGCATAATCATCTGTCCCATCAAATGAAAGTGCATTATAAACCTGCCCTGGCAATACTGCCTTATTTGGATTAGCTTCTCCCTCATCATCCCCCTCAAAACTGAAAAAAGTCCCATTATTGCTATTTCCTGAACTGTCTACAACATTCCCTCTATCAGTCTGTGGATAAGCATCAAGCTTCCAATATCCAAGAAGCTCGCCACCAAGTTGAATGCATTTCCCATTAACACAATTTCCACTTGTGCACGAGCAGCTTACTGCTCCCCCACAATTATTGTCCCAATTCCCGCATTCTTTTCCAATTTCAGGGCAAGTTTGGGCGCATTGAGGTCCCAAACCAGAGGCATAGCTTTTTTCAGATTCATAAATCTGTCTTATATCGCTTGCTCCAAAAGCTTTATTATAAATTCTAATTTCATCAATCATTCCAGAAAAATAATCACTTCCATAATTGCTACTTCCAATTGATAAAGGTATATTGTTTGTATCAATGACCCCTGAAGGATTATAAATATAATTATCAAGATATCCATTGACATAAATTGTCATTACACCTCCATCATAAACACCTGCAACATGGGTCCAGCTATTTAAAGGAATTTCAGTAACCCCATTAACTTTCTTTTGTACCCCCTTGCTCGCAATTTCCATTCTCAAATGCTTGTTATTATCAAACATCAAGCCATACATAGTATAAGGTGCTTCATTCGAGCTGTGCGATTTTGCAACAATCCTCTTCCAACCCTCTATTTTGCTTGGGTTTATCCAAGCAGATAAAGTTATTGCTTTGTTTATATCAAGAGAAGCAGAATCAGCTACCTCAAAATAATCTCCATCTCCGTCTAATTTTAATGCTTTTCCAATAACTCCTCCAGAAACAATTGCAGCATTTCCTTTTAACTCTCCATTATTTGTAAATGTCTCATCATTCCCCCCTGTTTCAAATTTATACTGTGAAACAAGTCTTCCACTATCAACAGAGACACATAGATTATTAGAACAGGTTTGCCCACTAGGGCAGCTCCCACCACCACACTTTCCACCACATCCATCATCAGCACCACATGCCTTTCCAGCGCAGTTAGGAGGGCATGTAGAAGAAACACAGACTCCATTTGAACAAGTCTTTCCAGTGGGACAGCTTCCGCTTGTGCAGTTGCCATTACATCCATCACTTGCTCCACAGGTTTTTCCAGTGCAGTTAGGAATGCAGCCAATAGAATTTCCAAAATAATCTTTTAATCCATCTTTAGTATTGTCATAATATCCCTTAATATCATTCACACTCAAAGTCTTATTTAATATCATAACTTCGTCAATAATCCCATTAAATTCAGTTGGATTTTCAGGCCAGTAAAATGCATCTCCTCCAATCCTCAAATCATTGGAATTTGAAGCTATTGCACTTTTGAAATAAGAACTTTTATTCTCATAATTTCCATTAACATAAATCTTTAAATTAGTAGTATTATAAACTCCGGCAACAAAAGTCCATGTATTTAATGGTATGTCAGATTTTGAGATTACTGACATTATTCCTCCAGAAGAATTCCAAATTGTAAATAATAATTTATGTGGCTTGTTGTCATCAGGATAAACAATTAACTGAAAATCACTTTTTCCTGCTCCAACTTCCCTATCAACAACTATAGGGCTTTGAGAGGTTTTTGAATAATTTTTTAAATAAATCCAGGCAAGAATTGTCGCCCTATTTGAGCTACTCAAAATATCTGCATTTCCCAACTTGATAAAATCATCAATTCCATCAAAGTTTAATGCTTTTCCTACTCTTCCGCTAGTTTCAATAGCTCCATTTACAACTCCATTATTCTTTCCATATTCATCATTTGCATTTCCCTCAAATTTATAAAAAGATGAAAAAGTTTGCCCAGATGCAACAGGAATTACCCCATTGTCAAAATAGCTTCTCTTAGCTAAAGAATTTGAATAATAATCACGAATTTCATAAGAAGTTAAGTCCTTATCAAATATAGCAACCTCATCAATCATTCCATTAAATTGCGTCTTTTTCCCAGGATAAAATGAAGCAAAAGCATCTCCCCCAATCCTTAAGTCATTTGATTTAGAGGGAATCGGTGAAGTAAAATAAGGGCTTGTACCTTCGTAATTGCCATTGATATAAACTTTTAAATTACTTCTGTTATAAACTCCAGTCACAAAAGTCCATGTATTTAATGGAATATCTAAATTTGAAATTGCAATTGCATTTCCTCCAGTCAAAGGATTCCATATGCTAAATAAAAGTTTATGGCGATTATTGCCATAATCTTCAGGCAAAACTATGAGCTGAAAATCAGATTTATTAGCCCCAAGCTCTCTGTCAACAATTATAGGATTCTGTGAAGTTTCAGCATATTCTTTTAAATAAACCCATGCCATTATAGTTGCGCTTGTTTTTCCACCTAATATATCTGCATTTGCAATTTTAACATAATCATCAACTCCATCAAAGTTTATAGTCTTCCTGTTTCCAGAACCATCCTCTGTACCAACATTTGAATCAACCATTTTATTTGCAGTTCCATCATTAGTATAAAGAATTCCATGGTTTCCATGCCCAGTTATATCAGATAACTCCATTCCATCAGATTTAGTGGGTGCATTTCCAACATAATAAGCAACTAAACTATCAGGCCCGTTAATTTCTGTGTATCCATCATAAACCATTCCATAGCTAGCAAGTTCTCCAACTTCTCCCTGGATGGGCTTTTCCTCTCCAACTCCAAATAAATTCTTTATCCAGTCAACCAATCCAGCTGAAACAAAACTAATTGACAAAATTAAAAATATTCCAATTAAAAAAATTAATGCAAAAATTTTACCCTCTTTTCTCATCTTTTATCTACTATCCCTCTCTTTATAAATCTTTTTTCAGATTTTTAAACTCCTCTAATCAAGCTTTGATTTCCAGCATTTGCATTCCCAGATTGCTTAACTGAAAAACCAACACTCCCCATTTTTTTTCCATGAGCATTTTTCATTTTCACATAATAAACAATAAAAAATACTATTGCTCCTAAAATCAATACAGATACTATGATTACAAAAACAATCCAGAAACTTCCAGTTTCTTCAGGTTTTTCTATTTCAACACATTTATTATCCTTGCATTCAAATCCTTCATCACAATCAGAATTCGAAGAGCATTCAGGTTTAACAGCAACACAATTTCCACTCTCGCAAACTTGTCCAGAAGCGCAGTTATTGTTACAATTAAGATTTCCTCCGCATCCATCAGATAAGTTTGCTCCGCATTTTCCAGAATAACTTCCAGAACAAGTTTTCTTTAGACAGGTTGTTCCAATCTCAAAATAGCTTCTTCCAGAATTGCTATTACTATAATGGCTTGTTACCTCACTTAAGCTTAAAGAATAATTCAAAATTAAAACCTCATCAATTACTCCCTTGAAATAAGAACCTAAACTTCCTTTATTATTCTCAGCACCTATAATAAAAGCATTTTCAAAATTACTAAAACTTCCATCTAATTCTTTCTGCCCAAATATTAAATTTTCTCTTGTCCCATCTACATAAACATCAAAATTATTAAGAGAAGCATTAGCAACAATCCACTGGATTAAATGCCAGTTATTATCATAAATATTTTTATTTATATAGCCAGCTAAATCCTTATTATTTTCAGCTCTTATTATAAAGGTAGTTGAACCTTTTGAATAATTTATATAATTATTATAATTATCAGTTATATTTTCAGTCTTAGAATTAGCTTTAACAACTAACATTGTATTTTCTCCATTATTTACTGTTCCCATTATAGAAGAAGATTCATTTTCATCACTTTTCACCCAAAAAGCTAAACTGAATTCATTAAGCTTGCTTCCAAAACCTTTTAAAGTTCCCACCCTCACATAATCATTATTTCCATCAAATCTCAATGCTCTCCCAGCTTTTCCAGCAGAAGTTCTATTAACTCCATAAGCATTTCCATCATTATTATCAAAATAATCCTCTATATTGCTAGATGTTCCACCCTCTTCAAACCTCCAATATGAAGATAAAAATTCTAAAGAAACATCAACAAAGCTAAGTTCAGAAGGATATTTCGCAAGATAAGCATCAAGAAGTGCATTGACAATAGTTTCGTTCATGATTGTCTTGTTTAAATTTCCTATAACGATACCAATAACCTTATTTCCGTTATACCACCAAAAAGAATCCACAGAATAAACAGGTCCAAAGCCACTAATATAATAATAATTATTTCCATTTCTGGTTTTTTCTAAAATAGTTTTATTAGTAAAATTCAATGCTTTAATATCATTTTTAAATTTAGAATTATCAAAAGCTCCTGGAGAATAGATCCCAACCCCCACAGTAGTTATATTTGCTCCAGAATGATTATAAACCGCAACAAAATTGCTATTACATTCAGTTCCATTTAACCCAGGACAACCTTCATCCTCATAATCATGGCCTATAAACTTTATCTCTCCTATATCCCTTTCAATCAAAGTCTCATTAAACTTTATATTCAGGCAAACTCCATGACTACAGACATCACTACAAGTATAACTCTCAGATTTAATTTGATTACTTTCACAAAAATATTCTAAGACCGACAAATCTCCCCCAGTACAAGAATCACTATAATTCACACTTCCAAGCGAAGTTGTTCCCTTCATACTATAATTCTTCCCACCATCAGAATCAGTGCAGGTTCCAACAGGAGGAGTTGGAACATACAAAGCCTGTATCTCACTATCATTTAGAGAAATATTGTAAACCCTTACCTCATCAATTATTCCAGCAAAATAATTACGATTATACCCGCTTCTTCCAATTGATAAAGGCATATTATTTGTGTCAATATCTCCTGTTAAAGAGCTAGAATTATCCAAAACACCATTAACATAAATTTTCATTGCGCTTCCATCATAAACCCCTGCAACATGAGTCCATAAATTAACCGGAATTACCAAATTTCCATTAACAACATTCTGCACATTTCCTTTTGCTATCTCCATTCTTAAATGATTTTTATCATCAAACATCAGACCATACATTGTATAAGGTATAGAATTTGAAGTATGTGACTTTGCAACAATTCTTCTCCAAGAAGAAGTATTGCTTGGATTAATCCAAGCAGCTAATGTAACCTGTTTGTTTATATCAAGAGAAGCAGAATCAGGAACTTCAATATAATCATTTCCATCAAAACTAGCTCCCTGCCCATTTTTTCCAGCAACAAAACCCGAGCCATTTGCAACAGCATTATTTCTTCCATATTCATCATTTGCATTATTCTCAAACTTGTAATATGAAACAGGATTTTTTTCAGTAGGAGTAACAGGAGCACCTGAGCAAGCACCATCAGAGCATCCATTAGCACAGGTATAAGTTTCCAAAGCTACCCTATTATCTGCTCTGCAAAAACTTTCAGTTAAAACACTTCCAGAACAGCTGTCAGTGATGCTAACTTGCTGAGAAGACGAATTTAAACCCGCAGCAGTTCCCCTGACATTATAATTTTTCCCATTGTCAGAATCAGTGCAAGTTGTAGTTGTTGGATCATAATTATAAACTTCAGTGACCTGGATTGCTGTAAGCGCAGTATTATAAATCCTTACTTCATCAATTATTCCAGAAAAATTTAGATTAAATCTAGATTCATATCCAATATATAACCTATTTTCAGCACTAAATGAATCATACAAAGTTGAGCTTTTATCTGAAACTCCATTGAGATATAAAATACTCAAATTAGTTGCCCCATTATAAGTTACTGCCACATGATACCAAGTATTAGGGCTTAAAGTTGTTGTTCCATCAAGATAGCTATCATCCATCTTTAAAGTTAGATGAGATGCTTTATGACCAAAAAACCAAGAAGTTGAATGTCGTTGAGCAACAATTGGAAGCTCCTTTAATGGAGAACCAGGATTAATCCATGCTGTTATTGTAAAACTGCTTTCTGGAGACAATACCTGGCTCCAGCTAACACCACTAATATTAATATAATCATCAACTCCATCAAAATTATAAGCTTGTCCAATTTTTCCAGAAGTTAAAGTTGCGCCCCTAACAACTCCATTATTTCCTTTTTCATCATTTGCATTTCCATCGAGTTTATAATAAGCAACTAAATTATCATCACTTGAAAGAGCATATAATTCTCCTGTCTCTCCAGGAATATATTTTTCCTCTCCAACTGTAAAGAAATCCCTAAGCTGGTTGGGAAAGCTGATTGTCAGAATAACTGCCAGTAAGATTACAGCAGCAACAACTGAAAAAAAAAGCAGGATATTATTCCCTTTTTTTAGATTCTCTCTTTTTTTCTGTTTCCCTCTTTTCATATCTTTATAACTAATAAGGCATTTATAAATATTTGGGAAACTCATCATTGCTCTTTCTTTTCACCGACACCAATGTTTGTGACAGAGCAGTCCAAATGCGCTTCAATTCTTTCAATATAATCCTGGGCATTTTTCAGAAGCTCTAAAGGCTTCAAAAAAAATAAAAACTAGGAAAAAAATTAGGTTTCTAAAAATTCGTCTCAACATCAAAATTTATAAACCTCAAGTTCTTAAGTTATGTGATGAAAAAAGAGCGTATCACACCTGAAGAATTTGTAAACTCAAAAACCTGTTTTTTAAGTAATTTTCCGCCGAAAGAGTGCGGAATAGCCACCTTTACAAAGGATTTGTCCTCTGCAATGGACAGAAGATGGAATCCAAAGCTAAAATCAAGAGTAATTGCCATAACAGAGAACACAGCTCTCTATAACTACAATAAAAAAGTTATAATGGAGATAAGTAAGGAAGATATTGAGAGCTACATACAGATTGCAAAAAAAATCAATGAGAATGACAACATAAAAATAGTTTCTATCCAGCATGAATTTGGAATTTTCGGGGGAGAGTATGGAAGCTATTTAATTCCCTTTCTCGAAGCAATAAAAAAGCCAGCTGTTCTTACCTTCCATAGTGTCCTGCCAAATCCAGATGAAATGAGAAAAAAAATTGTAAATGCAATCTGCTCTAGATGCGAGGGAGTAATAGTGATGGCTAATACTGCTGTTGACATCCTGGAAAAAGATTATGGGATAGAGAGGGAAAAAATCCATGTTGTCCATCACGGAATCCCCAATGTCTCCTTCCAAAAAAATAATTCTTTCAAGCAAAAACTCAATCTTAATGAAAAAATAATCCTGTCAACATTCGGGCTTTTAAGCAGGGGCAAAGGAATAGAATACCTGATTAAATCTCTTCCTTCTCTTGTCAAAAAATATCCAAACCTGCTGTATCTAATAATCGGCGAAACTCATCCAGCAGTTAGAAAAGAAGAAGGAGAAGAATATAGAAATGAACTCATAGCCCTCGTGGAAAAGCTTGGCCTGAAGAATAATGTTAAATTCTACAATAAATATCTTACCCTGAAGGAAATTGTAAGCTATCTTCTTGCAACAGATATTTATATCTGCACAAATCTGGAAAGAAACCAGATTACAAGCGGAACCCTGGCTTATGCATTAGGATGTGGAAGAGCAGTTGTTTCCACTCCAAGTATTTATGCAGAAGAAATGCTAAGTGACAACAGAGGGGTGCTGGCAAAATTCAAGGACCCTGAATCTTATGCAAAAGCAATAGATAGCATTCTCTCAGATAAAGAATTCAAAGAAGTTTTGGAAAAAAACGCCTACACTTTCAGCAGGACAATGATTTGGTCTAATGTAGCTTACAAATATCTTAAAATTTTCAATCAAATTATCCATCTTAGAAAAGACACCACTGAAAAATTCCCTAAAATCAAGCTTGACCATCTAAAAAGATTGACAGATGATTTTGGCATTGTCCAGTTTGCAATACAATCAACCCCTGACAAAGCCTTTGGATACACTTTAGATGACAATGCAAGAGCCCTGATAGTTGCAGCTCTTCATTACAAGCTCTTTAAATCAGAATCCTCAAACCAGCTTGCAAAAACCTATCTGAATTTCCTAGAACAAGCCCAGGATGAAACAGGAGATTTCAAAAACCAGCACAGAAACAAGGAAGAAATTTCCAACCCTCATAGCGAAGATGCCTTTGGAAGAGCTGTCTGGTCTTTAGGATTTGTCCTAAATGAATCCCAAGACCCAGAAATAATAGAAAAAGCAAAAAAGATTTTTGAAAATTCTTTTCAATCCACAAGCAAGATAAATTCAGCAAGAGCAATTGCATTTGCAATAATGGGGCTTTCTTATTATTACAAAACTTATCCAAAAGAAGAGATTCTAGCTAAAATAAAAGAATTAGCTGAAAAACTAAAACAGCTTTATGAAAAAGAATCAGCAGAAAACTGGAATTGGTTCGAACCCTCTCTTACTTACTCTAACGGAAAGCTTCCAAAAGCAATGTTTCTTGCCTATGAATCAACCAAGGATAAAAAATATCTAGAGATTGCTGAAAAAACATTGAATTTTCTTTCAGATCTTTATATTGTTGATGGAAAGCTCTCACCAATAGGGCAGAATGGCTGGTATAATCGCCATGACAAAAGAGCTTTTTTTGACCAGCAGCCAAGTGATGCCTCATCTTTAGTCCAGGCTTTCTTAACAGCTTATAAAGTAACTAAAAATCCAGATTATTATGAAAAAGCAGTTCTTGCATTTAACTGGTTCCTTGGAAAAAATCACCTTGACCAGATGATTTACGATGAAATATCTGGAGGCTGTTTTGATGGCTTGGGAAAGCATTCGCTAAATTTCAACCAGGGAGCAGAATCAACAATCTCTTATCTAATTGCAAGATTAATGCTGGAAGAGCAGAAAAAGGAGATTCATTCAAATGAAAATATTCATTAATGGCTTGGGAAGAATTGGGAGAGCAGTATTAAAAATAGGCATAGAAAAAGGCATAGATTTTGTTGGAATAAATGATTTGACAGACCCAAAAACCCTTGCTTATTTAATAAAATATGATTCTGTTTATGGAAATTATAACAAAGAAATAGAATCTGGAAAAGATTTCATAAAAATCAATAACAAGACAATCAAAATTTTCTCAGAAACAAATCCAGAAAAGCTTCCCTATAAAAAACTAGGAGTTGACATTGTAATTGAATCAACAGGAATTTTCACAGACAGAGAAAATTCAAACAAGCACCTAAAAGCAGGAGCTAAAATAGTTATTATTTCAGCACCTGGAAAAAATCCAGACATAACAATTGTTCCAGGTGTTAATGAAGAAAAACTTGAAAAAAAGCATAAAATAATTTCAATGGCATCCTGCACAACTAATTGCCTGGCCCCTTTAGTAAAAGTTCTTCATGATAATTTCAAAATAAAAAAAGGCTTTATGACAACAGCTCATGCTTATACAAATGACCAAAAAATATTAGATGTTCCCCATAAAAAATTAAGAAGAGCAAGAGCAGCTGCAATAAATATAATTCCAACAACTTCAGGAGCAACAGAATCAGTAGGAGAAGTAATTCCAGAGCTAAAAGGAAAGCTTGATGGCTTAGCTCTAAGAGTTCCAGTAGCCTGCGGAAGCATTGTTGATTTTGTTGCAGAGTTGGAAAAAAAGCCAACTAAAGAAGAAATAAACAACGTATTCAAAAAACAAGCAGAAAATAAGTTAAAAGGAATCCTGGAATATACAGAAGATGAAATAGTTTCTTCAGATGTAATAAAAAACCCAAGCTCCTCAATCATAGACGGATTATCAACCCAGGTAATAGATAATCTAGTAAAAGTCCTTTCCTGGTATGACAATGAATGGGGCTATAGCTCAAGAATGATTGACTTAATCAGAATAATAGAAAAATTAAAATGAAAACTCTTTCTGATTTCAATTTTGAAAACAAAAAAGTTCTTTTAAGAACAGACTTGAATTCAGATGTAGTAAACAAAAAAGTTCTCATGTCAGAAAGAATAAAACAAGCAAGTATAACAATAAGAGAACTAAAAAACAAAAAAGCAAAAATAATTATCCTGGCTCATCAGGGAAATCCAAAAAAACAAGATTTCATAAGCTTAGAGCAGCATCACAATCTTCTGAACAAATTTACAAAAACCAAATTCGTAAAAGGAGTAATAAATAAAAAAGCAATTTCAGAAATCCTAAAACTAAAGCCAGGACAAGCCCTCCTCCTAGACAATGTAAGATTTATCAAAGATGAATTTCATCCAGAAAATCCAAATAACGAATTAATAAAAACCCTTGCCCCCTTAGCAGATTTCTACATAAATGATGCTTTTTCAGTCAGCCACAGAAACCACACCTCAATAACCATATTTCCAAAATATCTTCCATCTGCAATAGGAAGAACCCTGGAAAAAGAGCTAAATGCAATAAAAAAAATAAAAATTAAAAACAATTTATATATTCTGGGCGGAGCAAAGCCAGAAGACAACATCAAGCTCTTAAAAGGAAATCAAGTTTTGTCATGCGGATTATTTGGGCAGTTATGCCTCATTGCAAAAGGAAAAAACCTAGGCGCTCAAAATAAATATTTAAAAAAACAATTAATCCTAAACAAAAATATAATCCAAAAATTAAAAACCAAGCTCAAGCATGTAGAAACACCAATAGATTTTGCACTAAAAATAAACAACAAAAGAGCAGAGCTTCCCCTAAACAAATTCCCATCAAAATACGAAATCTTTGACATCGGCAAAAAAACAATCAAAAAATATATTTCAATTATCAAAAAAGCAAAAGCAATTTACATGAAAGGACCAGCAGGCTTTTGCGCAGACAAACAATTTGCAAAAGGCACTATCAAAATATTAAAAGCAATTGCAGCTTCAAAAGCATTTTCAGTTATAGGCGGCGGCCATCTCAGCGATGCAATCGCTCTCTCAAAAATAAACAAAAGCAAATTCAACCACATCAGCTTATCAGGCGGTGCCCTGCTCAGCTACATCGCAGGAGAAAAACTGCCTGGCTTGGAGGCTTTGGAAGAACAATAGACAATAACAAGAGACAAGATGCAACTCCTCATAATCAAAAATTATAAAGAACTTTCAAAAGCAGCTTGCATCATCTTAACAAAAGAGCTTAAAAAAAATCCAAGCTCAAACATTGCATTTGCAACAGGCAAAACACCAAAAGGATTATACAAAGAGCTAATTAAAGCAAATAAAAAACATTTAATCAATTTCTCAAAAATCAAAGCCTTTAGTCTGGATGAATATTATCCAATAAAAAAATCAGACAAGCAAAGTTATTATTACTATCTTCATTCAAATCTATTCAGCCACATCAACGTAAACCCCTCAAATATCCATCTTCTAAATAGCGAAGCAAAATCTCCAAAAAAGGAATGCAAAAATTATGAAAACTTATTAAAAAGAAATCCCATCAATATCATGATTCTTGGCGTAGGCGTAAACAGCCATATTGCATTTAACGAGCCTGGTTCAAATTTAAATTCAAAAACAAGATTAATAAAATTATCAAGAAGAACCATCAAATCCAATTTTAAGAATAAAAAAAATCATCCAGCTAAAGCTCTTACAATTGGAATCAAAAACATCCTTGCAGCAAAAAAAGTTCTTCTTCTCGCATCAGGAAAGGAAAAAGAAAAAGCAATAAACAATTTAATCAAAAACAAGCCAAATAAAAAATTTCCAGTTACTTTTCTCAAAAAGCATAAAAATCTCACCCTGATATTAGACAAGGAAGCTGCAAAACTCCTCTAGTTAAATTTAAAATCCCTCTTATTCTTATTAATTAAATAAAAAATGATGAATAAAAATATTTTAGAGGAATGCTATAAACATGCAAAAGAATGCATAAAAAAATGCTCTACGCCTCATGGAATCTATGCCTCTGGAAGGCATGAAGGATATAATGCTGTCTGGGCAAGAGATAGCATGATAACCAGCCTTGGAGCAAGTTTAGTTGGAGAAGAATTTAGAGAAGTCTTCAAGCAAAGCATTCTGACTTTAAGCGACCATCAAAGCAAAAACGGGCAAATTCCAAACTGCGTTGATAAATGGGAATCTCGAGCACCTCATGTTGACTTTAAAACAGTTGATTCCTCAATGTGGTATATAATTGGGCAATATGCCTATAAAAATAGGTATAATGATTCTAGTTTATTAGATGCATCAAAAAACTCTATTGCTAAAACCCTTAACTGGCTTTCCTGCCAAGATACAGGAGAAGTTGGAATGATAACCCAGCTTCCTACTTCAGACTGGCAAGATGCATTTCCTCATAGATATGGCTATACTATAAATTCTCAGGCTTTGTATTATAAGGTTCTGAATTTAGTTGGAAATTTGGAAGCAGCTGAAAAACTAAAATACATGGTAAATGATGACAAAGAGGATTGTTTATGGAATAAAGAATTCTACCTTCCTTATAGATGGAAAAACCATGGAAAATACAAAGAAATTGGAGACTGGTTTGACAGTTTAGGCAATATGCTTGCAATAATTTTTGATTTAGCTAGTCCAGAGCAAGCTGAAAAGATTTTATCTTACATAAAGAAGAAGAAAATCTCCCATCCCTATCCAATGAAAGATATATTCCCTCCAATAAATAAAAAAAGCCCTTACTGGCAAGATTATTATTTGGATTGCATGTCAGGAACCCCAAATCAATATTCAAATGGAGGAGCCTGGGGATATATTGGATGTTTTTATGTTCTTGCTTTAATAAAAATTGGAAACTTAAAAGAAGCAGAGGATAATCTCCAAAAAATAGCAAAAGCAAATCTCAAATGGGGATTTCCAGAATGGATACATCCTATAAAACATCATGTCTATGAGCTTGACAAGCTTCAGGCTTGGGAAGCAGGCATGTTTATCCTGGCTTATGAATCTCTAAAAAAGAAAAAAGTTCTGATTTAAATATTTGATTTAAAATAAAAAGAAATGGTAAAAATAAAAAAAGAGCGCATTTTGATAAAGCCCGAGGACATAAAACCCTCCTCCCCTCATTTAAAAGTTATAGGAAGTTTTAATCCAGCTGCAACAAGAGCTCCAAATGGGGATATAATTCTTTACATCAGAGTAATTGAAAAATTAATTAAAACAAAAGATAAAAAATATTTCTACTCCCCTCGTTTAACTGGAAAAGATAAATACGAACTTAAGGTAGATAAGTTTAAAAAAAACTTAATAAAGAATTTTTCTGATTTGGATTTTATTTTTAAGGATGATACAAAAAGGCTTACTTTCATATCTCATTTAAGGAGAGTTGTTTTAAGCTCAGATGGTTTTGATGTAAAATCCATTGATGAAAAACCAAGTTTTTTTGGAACAGCCTCTGACAGCGAACTAGGATTGGAAGACCCCAGAATAACAAAGATAGGAGATTTGTATTACATGACTTATGTCAGCTTGTCAAGAAAAGAAAACATATCAACAAGCCTTGCAATTTCCAAAGACCTGAAAAAATGGGAAAGAAAAGGAATTATTTTCGGAGAGCAGGACAAGGATGTTGTTTTATTCCCAGAAAAAATCAAAAACAATTATGTTGCTTTTGACAGGCCAGAAGGAAGTTTCAGTTTTTCACCTCCCCACACCTGGATTGCCTATTCCAAAGACCTTGTTTCATGGGGAAAATTAAAGTCATTAAATCTTACAAAAAAAGGAGACTGGGATTATGAAAGAGTTGGCGCAGGCCCTCCTCCAATAAGAACAGACAAAGGCTGGCTTTTTATTTATCATGGAGTTATCTCTCAAAAAAAGAGAAAAACAATAGAAAAAATAATAAAAAGAATGGAAATTGAAGAAACAATCTCAGGAATAATAAGAAACAAAGACACTCTCTATTGCACAGGAGCTGCCCTGCTAAAGCTGGATAATCCTGAGAAAATAATATCAAAATCTGAAATTCCTATACTTTTCCCAATGAAAAAGCATGAAATAGATTTGCTTGAAGAAAAAAGAGTTATCTTTCCAACCGGGCTTGTTCTAGACAAAAACAAAAAAGATGTTTTAATTTTCTCAGGTGCAGGAGACAAAGTCACAACAGTAAAGAAAATCAGCTTAAACAAGATTTTCAAGAAGCTGAAAAGAGTTTAGATTTTCTCAGGCAGAAGCTTTTTCAATTCATCGGGATTTATTTTATAAGCCCTGACAAAAGAGTCATTAACATGAGCATATAAAATTCCCCCTTTCTTTTCACTAATAAAAAAATCAGATGCAAAAGTTATTGTCCTTGCATCAGGATCCTCAAACAAAGGCTCAGAAGAAATCCGAGGGATTTCTCCAGTTTTTGGATTAAATAGAATCAATCCCGGATTGAATTTCCCATATATCTTTTTCCCATCAATAATTTTCTCCTTTTCCCTTCCATTGACAATTCCAACAAGCAAGTCCTTGTCAAAATCAACAGAAACAAATTCCCTGGGCAAAAGTTTGCAAGGAGACAAATGTCCCTTACACCAATCATATTTCATTTTCCTAGGGTCAAGTGTAATTCCAAGATACTTCCAAGGTTTAGACATCTCCTTTGCCTCACTAAAAGAAATAGCAGAAACCCAATTCTCCCCATCCATAATTCCCATTTCATTAAGATTAATTCTTTTTCCATTAATCTCAGGAGAAATGCAAGCCTCTTTAAAGCCACATATCTCTTCTCCAACAGGCCCTAAAACAGCTTCTGTTGCCTCAAGATTTTCAAGGCTTTTTCCAAATGCATGCCCTAAATAAATTTTATAGATATCTAATTTATTCAAGACTTTAAACGCAATTGTAAAATAAACATGCTTTACCCATTTTTCATCTGTCCAGATGTCAGGGTCTTCCAGCCCAATAAAATACTTATCACTTCCTGAAATTTTCTTTATTACTTCTTCAATTCCTTCTATCTCCAAATCTTTCACTTTTTTCCATTTTAATCCATCTAAGCTTTCAACAATAATAAGCTTGCTTTCATCAATAAATCCCGGAACATCAACACTTCCCCTGCTTCTTGTAATCTCTCTTGCTAATCCTAAAATAGGATTTTTGCTCTCTTTATCAATAGCTAAAGCCATAACCCTCTTCTCCGCAGAAACTGTTCCAAATACAGGCTCTTTATACATTGAAACAATATTATTTATTTTTATTATTTCCTTCATTTTCAAGCCCAAGCTTTTCCTTGATTATATCCAGCATTTTCTTTGCAATAACCCTATAGTCAAAATTTTTTACAACATGCTTTCTTCCCTCTTTTCCCATTTCTTCTCTTAATTTGTCATCTCTTAACAATTTCAAAGTATATTCTTTTAATTCATTAACATCTGCCCTATAGCCAAAAACCTTTGGCTTGTCAAACTTGATTATTTTATCCTCTTCAAACCCCATTGACTGATATCCCCACTCTTCATTTAACACAACCTCCTCGCTGGATTTTGCCAAAAATCCAGTCTTTCCATGAACCATTGTCTCAGCAGGCCCCATTTTATCTATAGATATAACAGGTTTTCCGCAAGCCATTGCTTCAACCTGTATCATGCCAAAACCCTCAAGCCTTGAAGGTGCTGCGTAAATATCACACGAATTCAGCATATCAACCATGAATTCAGAAGAAAAAACATCATCAATAAATATCACTTTGTCTTGCAAATTTAATTCTTCAACTAATTCCATCTCTTTCTCCCTCCACATGTCAGCGCATTCACTTGGCCAGGATTTGCAGATATATTTCCAATCTTTGAATTCTTTGTCAACTTCAGCCAAAGCCCTAATCATTTCTTGGGCACCTTTTGATGTAACATCCCCTCCAATAGTCATAATAAGTTTTTCATTTTCTTTTATTCCAAGCATTTCTCTTATGTTTTTTCTCTCCCCATCTTCCTTAGGCTTGAATAATTCAGTGTCAATCCCAATATGCATTGAAATTATCTTGCTTACATCAACACCATCTCTCTCATAAACACTTTTAACCCACGCACTTGTAGTAAACATTAATTTTAATTCATTAAATTCTTTCTGATAATTCGCAACCCAGCCATCTGCATTAAACCAAGGCACAGGAGTTATTCCGTATTTTAATGGCTCTTGCACAATCTCAGGAACATTTCCCCAAAACCCAATTCCAAGGACAAAATCAGGTTTTAAATATTTCAAATAATATTCTTTCTGCATGCTATCCTTAAAATGGCAAGGTATTGCATCTACTCCTAATTCCTTTAACCCTAGATAAAGATAATGCCCCTGCAAGCTCACTCCATCAGACTCAGGTGGATAAGGATATAAAATTAAACACTTGATTGTCATCTTTTTAAGTTAAATGCCTCGCTATTCCTGCAATTTCTCTCCTCAAAACTATTTTTTTGAAAGCCATAAATATTTGTTATTAACTCTTGTTTCATAATCAACTCAACTTTTTTCAACTTTATAAATTTATTTGCATTTTTATCAGCATAACAATCCTCTCCATTTTTCAGATAAGCAAAGAAAAATAATTTTTCAGTAAATATCAATTTTTTCTCAACAATCTCGCAAACAGCCTTATGAACTTCCTTGTGCCTGATATGCCCATACTCTCCATTTTCACCATGAGTGAAAATATAATCATATTTTTTTCCAGCAAATTCCATAATCCTCTTTTTTATCTCATCACTAAAAACAGAATTTAATTTTTCATCCTCCAAATCAGACATAAACCCGCGAGCATTAAAAAATTCACATACTTTTGCAAATTTAGGCGCCCTATCCTTGTCATCTCTCCTGCACAAGCTAATTATAGTCATCTCCCAATTTTTATTCAAAACAGCATTTCTTATAAGCAATCCCCCCATCCAGATTATCTCATCATCAGGATGAGCAACAATAACCAGCGCTTTTTTCTTCATCTTTCTTTCCATGCCAAAAGCAAAACTTTTTAACTAAATAAAACTTTGTATATCTTAGAAAAATGGCAAGCAAAGAATTTGACTTTTTTATGAAAGCAGATTTAAGAAAGTATATCCAAACAATAGCAAAAATTCCTAAAGAAGGAACATTAATTTTCCAAGAAAAAATACAAAATAAATTTGTAGAATGCAACAAAATCAAATCTAATGTTTAAATAATAAAAAAGAGAAGAAAATGATAAGGAGTTATTGGGTTTTACTTGGTGTAATCTTATTGATTATAATCCTACTAATCATATGGTTAATTACTAAATTGTAAAATGATAAATAAGAAGCTGATAGACAAGATAGAATTTATAGCAATAATATTATTAATTATCTTTGGATTATTTATTGCATATCAAATAATATTAAAGATTTTTGGTGGCTCATGGGCCACAGAAAACATTATCGTTGCATTATTAGTTCTTGTGATTGGATTTGTGTTTACTATCTCTCTCAATTTAGTAAAACTCAATTTAAAACACGATCATTTAGAAGGGCAATTTTATCATTTAGCAAAAGATTTTAAAGAACATTTAACTTTAAATAGATAAAAGAGGCAAAATGAAATTTGATGTAATAACTTTCGGAAGTGCATTAATTGATGTTTTTGTAAACACAGATATAAGTGAAAAAAATAATTTTATTTATTATTCAGTTGGGGCTAAAATTTTAATAAAAGAATTAAGATTTGATATTGGAGGAGGAGGCACAAATACTGCAACAGCATTTGCAAGATTTGGTTTTAAAACAGGCTATATTGGAAAATTAGGAAATGACAATAATGCAAAAGATATTTTAAATTTTCTAAAAAAAGAAAAAATCTCTTTTCTTGGAAAAATAGACACTAAAGAAAAAACAGGCTATTCAGTTATCCTTGACAGCAAAGGAGGTGAGAGAACAATCTTAACATACAAAGGTGCAAACAACAACCTTAATTTCAATGAAATTCCAAAAACCCTGCAAACAGATTGGCTTTATTATTCAGCTCTAATGGAAAAAAGCTTAGAAACCCAAGTCAAGCTTGCAAAAATCTTAGTAAAGAAAGGCACCAAGCTAGCATTTAACCCAAGTCTATATCTGATAAAAGAAATAAACCTAAAACCCTTGCTAGCATTAACAACCATTCTAATCCTGAACAAAGAAGAAGCAGAGCTTCTCTGCAAAAAAAATTCCCTGAATGAAAAAAAACCATTAACCAGCCTAGCAAAACTCGGCCCAAAAATAATAGTAATCACAAACAAAGATAAATTAATTTCCTGCTATGGCAAAAAGCAAAAATATTTCTTAAAGCCCCATAATAAAATAAAAATAGTTGAAAGAACAGGAGCAGGCGATGCCTTTGCATCAGGATTTGTAGCAGGACAGATTGTAGGAAAGTCCATAAAAGAAAGCTTAAATCTCGGTCTAAAAGAAAGTGAAGCAGTCTTGGGTCATTTTGGGGCAAAAAATAATTTAATAAGGATGAAATTAAAATGAAAAAAACTCCCTGGAATATTGCAAGTTGGATATTAATAGTACAAGCGGGAGTAGCAGGAATTATCTATTTTATCATATCTGCTATATCTGATTCTATAGAGGCAAGTATACCTATTTTTGGAATCTTGCCCATATTAATTTCTGCATTATTAATAAAAAGAAATTATCACAAACAATTTAAAGAGTATATTCCAAGCAAGCTGAGGAATAGAATTACCCTTTCTTATTTTATTTTGACTTGGGGGCTTTTTTTGTTGCTAGGAATTATTTATTTCTTTTTTATACTGGTGGAAACCAAAGAATTTAATTCTGCCATAGAGGGAATCTTAGAGCCTGGATTCACAGGATTTATTACCGCAATTGTATCTGGAATTATTGTATACCTTTGCCTAGACCTTTTTGCTGCCCCTGAAGCATATTCTCAAGAGGAGTTAAATAAGAAATTTAATAAAAAATGAAACCCATTAATCTAAGCAAAATTCTAAAGAAAAATAAAGCATTGTTTCTCGCCTATGACCAGGGATTAGAGCATGGTCCAACAGATTTCAATGACAAAAATGTAAATCCAGAATATATAATCAATCTTGCAAAAAAAGGAAAAGTTACAGGAATGATTTTTCAGAAAGGAATAGCAGAAAAATATCAAAAAGAAATTAAAGCATCTAAAATTCCATTAATATTAAAGCTGAATGGAAAAACTTCTCTAGTAAAAGGAGAGCCTCTCTCAAGGCAGTTATGCACAGTTGATGAAGCAATAAGCTTAGGCGCAAAAGCAGTTGGCTATACAATTTACATAGGAAGCGAACATGAATCAATTATGCTACAAGAGTTTGAGAATATAGAAAGGCAAGCCCATAACAAAGGCATTTCAGTTATTGCCTGGATTTATCCAAGAGGAAAAAGCATAAAAGAAAAATCAAAAAAACAACTTATGGCTTATTCAGCAAGAACAGGCCTGGAAATAGGAGCAGATATAATAAAAATAAGATATGAAGGCAATAAAAAACAGCTGCAATGGGCAGTAAAATCAGCAGGAAAAGCAAAAGTTGTTATTGCAGGCGGAGTAAAAACAAAAGAAACTCAATTTCTAAATCAAACAAAAGACATAATCTCCTCAGGTGCAATTGGATTAGCAATAGGCAGGAATATCTGGCAATCAAAAAATCCCCTAGAACTAATAAAGAAAATAAAAAAAATAATCTGGAAATGAAAAATACAAAAAATCCAGATTTATTTTATCAAGCCTCCTTTCAATATCCTTTAAATCTTTAATAACTTTTTATATCGGTACAAAATATGTACCTAATAGAAAGATTTATAAGTAATACAATTCTTAAATATGTATGACATTGATTGCTGATGCTTCCTCTTTAATACTGCTTGCAAAAGCAGAGATTTTATCAGCATTAATTGAAAAAAATGAAATTATAATCCCAGAAAAAGTCCACGAAGAAACAGCAAGGGGGAAGGAAAAAGGAATGCCTGACTCTTTTTTGATTGAAAAGCTGATAGAAGAAAATAAAATCAAAGTGGAAAAAGCTGATGAAAAAACAAAGGGAAAAGTAAAAGAAATGTTTGGGTTATGGGCTGGAGAAGGAGAGGCATTAAGTTTGGCAATAGAGCATAATAAGCCTATTATTACAGATGATAAAAAATGCATAAATGCTGCAAAAGCTGCAAACATCAGCTTTATGACAAGCCCGGATATTACAATCGCATTATTTCAAAAAAAACAAATAGATAAGAAAAAAGCAGTTTTTGCAATTGAAAAGCTGGAAGAGGCTGGATGGTATAAAAAAGAAATAATCGAAATTTATAAGGAGAAAATAAAATGATGAAAATTTTTTCATTCAGAGCACCTGAAGAAATAATGAAAGAAGCAGAAAAGCTTGCAGAGTTGGAAAGAATAGATAAATCTATTCTTATTAGAGAGGCTTTAGAAAAAGGTTTTGAAAGAATAAGAATAGATATAGCAATAAAGCTTTTTTCAGAAGGAAAAATAGCTACAGCAGAAGCTTCAGATATTGCAAACTTGAGTGTTGGAGAGCTTATGCAGATATTTAGAGAAAGAGGAATAGGCTCAAGAATAAGCTTAGATGAACTTCAGGGAAGCTTAGAAAATGCAATGAAAGCTATAAAGTAAATGCTATGCAGGCACAGCACGAAGCAATTAAATACCAAAGAATCATATTTGCTTATAAACAATGAAAAAACCAATAATAATAATTAACTTTAAAACCTACAAGCAAGGAAAAGAAGTAATTAAGTTAGCAAAAGCAATTGAAAAAATCAACAAAGATATTATAATAGGAATCCAGGCAACAGACATAGAAGAACTTGCGAAAAAAACAAAGCTAAAAATATTTTCAGAGCATGTTGATTATCAAAAGCCAGGAAGAAACACAGGTTTTATTCTTCCAGAAGCAATTAAAAAAGACAAAGCAGTTGGAACTTTCCTAAATCATTCAGAGCATAAACTCAAATTTAACATATTAAAAAAAACAATAGAAAGATGCAGAAAAATTAAATTAAAAACCCTGGTTTTTGCTTCTTCATTAAATGAAGCAAAAAAAATACAAAAATTAAAACCAACCTTTCTAGTCATTGAGCCCCTAGAATTAGTCGGAGGCAAAATATCAGTCTCAGAAGCAAAGCCAGAATTAATAAAAAAAATATCAAAAAACCTTAAAATCCCTTTCCTAGTAGGAGCAGGCATTCACTCAAGCAAAGACCTCAAAACCTCTTTGAAGCTCGGAGCTTCAGGCATTGCCCTCTCCTCAGCAATAACTCTTGCAAAAAATCCAGGAAAAAAATTAAGAGAATTGATAAGCTGATTTTGAAGAAGTTTCGGATTCTACTAAAATCTCTCATTAAACTAAATCCTTTGAAGGACAAACAAAGAATGACAAAAGCTCTTAAGTCCTAATAAACTGCCTCAAATTTGGGCTTAGAAAGCTTTAAATAGTACAAAAGTATACTAAAATTGTACCATGGATGAGATAATAAGAACAATATTGACTGAATGGAAAGGGAAAAACATTCCTTTAGTAATACCAAGAGAAATAAATCTTCAAGAATATCTTGGCATGAAAGTTAATAAAATAATAGTTTTGAATGGTTTTAGAAGGGCTGGAAAAACTTATATTTTATATGGCTTGGCTAATAATCTATCTAAGTCTAATTCTCGGGAAGAGGTTGTTCATATTAATTTTGAAGATGAGAGAATCCCTCTTAAAACAGAATTCTTAACTAGCATACTTCCCACTGCTGGTGAACTATTTAAAGATAAAATTAAATACCTTCTTCTAGATGAATTGCATAATATTCCTAATTGGAGCAAGTGGTTAAGAAGAATATATGACAATCGAGATATTAAGATTTTTGTTTCAGGATCTTCTTCAAGAATGTCTGAAGAAGAAATACCTACAGAATTAAGAGGCAGATTTTTGCAGGTTAAAGTATTTCCTCTATCCTTTAAAGAGTTTCTAGAATTCAAGAAAATAAGTTTTGACTTAAAAACTTTGGAGCATTCTGGAGATGAAAAGCCCATCATCTTAAAGGCACTCACAGAATACTTAACTTATGGGGGCTTGCCTGAAATAGTGCTTGAAAATGAAAATAAGAAATTTGAATTAGCCCAGTCTTATTATGCTACAGTTATAAAAAGAGACATTGCAGAAAGATATAAAATTAAAAACGAAGAATCTTTGAAAGTATTATTAAAATTACTTTTAGATTCAAAGGAGTATTCTATAAGCAAAACTTATAAAAATCTTAAAAGTTTAGGGCAAGAAATAGGGAAATCTACAGTGCAAAAATATATTTCTTATATTGAAAATTCTTATTTTTCATTTAGTTTGCCTATCTTTTCTTATAAGATTAAAAACCAAATTCAATATCCCAAAAAAGTATATTTCATAGATAATGTCTTCATTAATGCAATATCAACAAAATTCATGAATAATTTTGGAAGGCTTTATGAAAATCTAGTTGCTGTAGAATTAAAAAGAGGGAAGAAAGAGGATTATTATTGGAAAAATTCTGAAAAAGAAGAAGTAGATTTTGTCATAAAAGAAGATATCAAAGTAAAGCAATTAATACAGGTTTGTTATGATATTTCTGAACCAGATACAAAGAAGAGGGAGCTAAAGGCATTGTTAAAAGCAAGCAAAGATTTAAAGTGCGATAATCTTTTGATAATAAATAGAGATTATTCTGGAGAAGAAAAAGTTGAATGGTTCGGCATAAAAGGCAAAGTCAAATTCATTCCCCTTTGGAAATGGCTTTTGGAACAATAAAGGTGTTTGAAGCTTCAGGCATTGCCCTCTCCTCAGCAATAACTCTTGCAAAAAATCCAGGAAAAAAACTAAGAGAATTGATGAGATAGGTTTGAAGAAGTTTCTATATATTTAACCCCAAAACCCTGAAAAAATTTTAGAATTTACTCCTTTGCAATTTTCCAAATCTGATTAAATACTTGCCTAAAGGTTTTAGCAAAAATTTCATCTTCTATAAGAAATCCCCGTGGGATTTTTTGGGTTATATATTGAACAAAAAACTTGTTCCCCATAACTCCCCATTCAGCTTCATTTTCTAATTTGATAAATTTAACTTCAGCTAATTGTCTTTTTCTCTTTTTCGCAACTTCAGTTTCTTCTAGTGGATAAATAATCATATACTTTATCCCCCTCTTTACTCTAACCTTATGAAATTCTTCATATAATCCCAGCATAGCTTCATAGGCTTTCTTTATGCCAGTATACATTAGAATTATTTCTTCTTTAGGGAAATTGTATAATTCTTCAGTTAATCCTATCCACATAGCACGGATGCCAGACATGCCTTCAAAATACTTATACCTTGAGAAAGCTTCTTTTTCACCTTGCTTAAATTTCAAACCCTCTATTAGATTTTCAATTTCCTTGCCTTCTTCTAAAAGGTTTTTTTGCTTTTCTTTGAATATATCTTTGATTATTTCTGGATTTGAAGGCATAAAGACTTTTATGTTATTCTGCATTCTGTAGCTTACAAATCCTTTTTTTATTAAAGAGTCTAAAATAGAGTAGATGTTTGAGCTAGGAATTTTAGATTTTTCACATAATGCCCCTGTTTGAGATTCTTTTAACTCTATTAGCCCTAAATACGCTTTGGCTTCGGGTTTAGTTAAGCCTACTTTTTTCAAGCTTTCAAGGTATTTTTCTTCCATTTTACTACTATTAGATATAGTAGTTAATATTTAAATACTTCTTGCAGCTATAACTATTATAGAGTAGTTAAATAATAACTGCTTAAGGAGAAAAATAAAATGGCACAAAATAATGAAACATCAAGGAAGCGAGAAAAAGCAGAAGAAAGAATAAGAAGCTTAGGAAAATGTAGTATTGGAGAAATTGTAAAAAACAATCTTGATGTTAAAGAAGTCAATCCTTTTGATAAAGCATTGTCATATCTTCACTCGCAAGGATATAGGGTAGCTTCTGCTGAAGAAGTTGCAAGCGCGAGAATGGAGTTAAGAAATCGTGATATTTATGGTGGGGGTTTTCTCAAAGAAGCAGTTATTTATGTTCCACTAAAAAATGAAATAATCCTGACCAGGAATTCGCCCATAATTGCTTTTGCCGAAAGAGCTGTTTCTCTTGAAAGACAGGGCAAAGGTTTTTATCTAACAGAAGCAGAATTAGAACCTTTTTTAGAAGGTTCTGTAAATTGTTCATTGGAAAATATCGCAGAGAGTGTGTGGGGAGTACTGGAAGGATTACATTCAGTTCCAACTAATAATTTAGAAAATGAACCAATAACCTCTTTTCTACTTGGAAAAAAAGCTAAACAATATGGTGAGTTTCTAAAGAGTGAGTTTGGATTAGATTATCTTTATCTAAATGCCTTTAAAATGGCAGAAAGAAGTAGCATAGAGATGTGGGATGTACATCAAGTTAGTTTTGACTTTGCTTCAAGAGGAGGTTTTGATTTTGGTTGTCGCGCCTCTTTACATTATGATAGTTTGATACTAGGCATAAAATAAGCTACAAAATTGAAGGTTTTTGTTATCAATTTACGCGGAAACCCCTTACTATTGCTAAGACAGCTAACTTTTCCTTCTAAACTAAAAAATCCATCACGTTCAACCTCATCCCCACTTATTCAAATAATCTATCGCAGCGAGGAATGCCTTTGCACCCTCTCCAGCAGCAACTATAATCTGCTTCGCGGGTATGTCTGTAATATCCCCTGCTGCAAAAATACCTGGAACATTTGTCAGATTTTCTTCAAAAGTTTTTGTGCTCCTGAAAATTTTTATCTCTCCCCATTTATTTTTCTCAACAATATCAGCGAAGGAGCATCCAGCAATCAGTCCTATTTCTATAAAAATACCCTCAACATTTAACCTGCTCTCTTTCCCCTCTCTCAAATATTTTAACCCATTAACATTCCCATTTCCAAGAATCTCTTTGACAGAAGCCTTATTTATCAATCTTATTTTTTTATTTTCCAAAACTCTGTCCCTCAAAACATCATCTCCACCTAATTTTTCATTTATATCCAGGAGATAAACTTTTTCAGCATATTTTGACAAAAATAAAGAAGCATCAAGAGCAGAATTTCCACCTCCAATAACAGCAACTTTTTTTCCTTTTTGCAAAGGAGCATCACAAGTTGCACAATAGCTTATGCCTCTCCCAATAAGCTTTTCCTCCCCAGGAACATTTAATTTTTTAGGCTTTTTCCCAGAAGCGATTATAACAGCTTTTGCCTCGTAAGTTTGTTTTTCTGTTTTTACATAAATAGATTTTCCTTTCTTTTCTATATTCAAAACCTCTTCAGTTTTTATTTTAATATTATAATCCTGTATATGCTCCTGAAATTTTTTAACTAATTCAATTCCTGAAATAAAATGCATCCCAGTATAATTCTCAACATCAGAGCTCCAGCTTGCCTGCCCCCCTAAATCCAGGCTTAGCATAAGAAAATTTATTTTCCTTCTTGCTGCATAAATTGCAGCAGTTATTCCAGCAGGCCCTGCTCCTATAATAATTAAGTCAAACATATTATTTTGTTAATGCAAGCATATAATCATCATAAAATTTACCTATTCCTTTCTTTATATTCTTTCTTATACCTTCTAATTTAAACCCACACTTCTCCATTACTCTTCTAGAACCGGGATTGAAAGTAAAAGCAAAACCATAAACTCTTTTTGGTTGATATTTTTTATCAACAAAATCTAAAAATAGTCTTAAGGCTTTTGTCGCATAACCTTTTCCCCAATATTCCCTTCCAATCCAATAACCTACTTCAAGATTTTTATTTTCATAATCTATTTTATTCATACCTATAGAACCAATCAGAATATTATCTAAAGTTATTGCTAAGTTGTATTCTTTTGGTTTCTTTTTTCTATAATTTGAAATTGTTTTCTTAAGCCAAGTCTTTTCAAACTTTCTTGTAATTTTAGGGGGTTTGTTTGACAATGTTATCCCAATTCCATCAGTTATCTTCTTATCAGGGAATATTTCCATTATTCTATCTATATCTTTTTGCAAGAATTTTCTTAATTTTATTAGTTCTCCTATTTTCATAACAAAATAAAACAAACACTCTTTATAAAATTACTTACAAGCAAGCAACCCACCCGCCATCAATAACAATTTCAGATCCAGTCATATAAGAAGATGCATCGCTAGCGAGAAACACTGCAGCACCCGCGATATCTTCGGGTTTTCCAGCTCTTTTCAAGGCAACTTTTGCAAGTATCCCTTCTTTTGTCTGCGCATTAGAAAGAATATCTTTTGTCATCTCAGTCTCAATAACACCTGGATGTATTGAATTAACTCTTATTCCAGCAGCCCCAAATTCAGCAGCAAGTGATTTTGTTAAAAGCCTTATTCCTCCTTTCGATGCGCAATATGCAGCAGCTTGAGCATATCCTCCAATTCCTGCTATGGAAGAGATATTAACTATGCTTGCTCCTTTTTTCATAAATCTCAAAGCAGCCTGTGAGCAGAAAAAACATCCTTTCAAGTTTACATCTATTGTTTTTTCCCACTCTTCCTCTGTAACTTTCAAAGTCTCTCCAGGCCTGAAAATTCCGGCATTATTCACAAGAATATCTATTTTCTTGAAGTTCTTAATAGTAGTAGCAATTAAATTCTCAGCATCTTTCTTATTAGAAATATCAGTTCTCACATAAATTGCTTTTCTTTTCATTTTCTTTATGAGATTAACTGTCTCATCACCAGGAATAATATCAGAAACAACAATATCCGCTCCATTCTCAGCTAATCCAAAGGCAATTGCTTGCCCAATTCCTCTAGCAGCCCCAGTTACAATAGCAACCTTTCCCTTTAGCTTAAACATTTTTCACCTTTTTATTCCACCTATCTCAGGTTTTATTTCTATTTAAAAGTTTCTATCAACTTTCAATTTTCGCAAGTTATTTAAACATCTCTTCCTATTTTAATTCATGAAAGAAGTGAAGCGCCCCTGGGGAAATTTCAAGGAATTTGCAAAAAATAAAAAATGCACAGTTAAAATCCTAATTATCAATCCCCACGAAGAACTAAGCCTCCAAAAGCACAAAAAAAGAAGCGAAACCTGGTATTTTTTAACACCGGGAATTGTTCAATTAAAAAACAGAAAGCTAAATATAAAAAAAGGCAGCCTAATTAAAATTAATAAAAACCAGCCCCATAGGATAATTGCTCTAAAAAACCCAGTTCAAATTCTTGAAATTTCCTTTGGAAATTTCTCTGAAAAAGATGAAATAAGAATAGAGGACAAATATGGCAGGAAATAAAATAATTGCAGTTGATTTAGGCGGAACAAACCTAAGAGTAGCTCTAATTAAAAATAACAAAATCTTAGAATACATTAAAAAAAATACACCAAAAGAAAAAAACTCACTTATTTCTGAGATGGAAGACTCAATAGCAGAATTAATGAATAAAGATGTAAAGGGAATAAAAGGAATAGGTGTTGGCTCTCCAGGCCCCCTTAAAAATGGAATAATAAAAAATCCCCCTAATCTCCCCCTTAAAAACTTCAATCTCCAAAAAGAATTAGAGAAAAGATTTAAAAAAAAAGTAGTGATTGAAAACGATGCAGCCTGTGTGGCTCTTGCAGAAGCAAGGTTAGGTTGTAAAAAGAAAAATTTTGTAATCCTGACTTTTGGGACTGGAGTAGGTGGAGGAATAATAATTAACAAAAAAGTGTATCATGGCCAGGGCTATGGAGGAGAATTAGGGCATTTAATGCTTGAAAAAGAAAAATCTTTTGAAAAGCTCTGGCAAGAAACAAGGGAAAAAATGAAAAAAACCTTTGGAGAAAATATTCTTGTCAAAGACTTGCTTAAGATGAAAAGCCCAGAATCTAATTCAATGCTTAACAATGTTGTCTACTGCATGGGAAAAGGAATTGCCTCTATAATTAATATGTTTGACCCTGAAATTGTTGTTCTGGCCGGAGGGATAAAAGAAACTGGAGAGCCTTTCCTTAAAAGAATAAAAAAAGAAGCTAAAAAATACATTCTCCTTCCAAAAGAAACTCCAATTGTCTGGACAAAACTCGAACATCCAGGAATTTTAGGAGCATCCCTGCTAATCAACTAATAAACCACTAAAAACTAAAGATAAAATAAATAAAAAATGCTGAAAATAAAAAAAGTCAAAGCACCTATAAGAATAGATTTTGCAGGAGGAACAACAGATATAGAGCCGTTTGCATCAAAATATGGGGGCGTTGTCCTCAATGCAGCTATAAATCATTATATAATTGGAGAGCTAACAGCAACAGATAAAAAAGTAAGCCTGAAATATCAAGGAAATATCCCAACCTCTTCTGGATTAGGAACAAGCGGGGTCATGAATCTTGTCTGGCTTGCCCTAATCTCAAAAACAAAAAACAAGCTAGAGCTTGCTGAAAAAGTTTATTCTTTAGAGCAAGCAATAGCTCTAGTAGGAGGAAAGCAAGACCAGTATGCAGGAGCATTTGGAGGAATAAATTTCCTTGAATTTAAAAACAAAAAAGTCAAAATAACAAGATTAGATTTAGAAAAAAAATTTATAAAAAAGCTTGAAAGCAAGCTTGTTATTGTCTATGTAGGAGAGCATTTTTCAGGAGATGCAAATAAATCTATGATTGAGAATTTAAATAAAAAAAACAACATCCAAAAACTCTTGAAGATTAAAAAAATTGCAATTAAAATGAAAAATGCCTTGTTAAAAAGAGATTTAGCTTCTTTTGCAGATCTAATGAACCAGGAAACAGAACTAAGAAAAACCCTTCATCATTCTATTCTAACCTCTAAAATGAAAAAAATAATCCAGATAGCAAAAAGAAATGGTGCAATAGCTGCAAAGATTCTTGGCTCTGGAAACAATGGAAGTATTTTATTTTTCGGGGATAAAAACCAGCTTATAAAAAAATTCAGGTCAAGAGCAATAAACTTTCATTTTGATTTAGAAGGCTTGAAATGGCTGTAAAATTAAAATAACCCGCATCAACCAAAACCAAAGAAATTCTTAATCCAGTCAAATATTTTTTTCAGCAAGCTCTTGCTCACGCATTTATCCTCAAGGCAGAGATTGCTTGCGCACTCAAAATGATTTTCACAAGAAAAATCAGCATCTTTTTGTTCCTGCCAAAAACCATCAGCAGAACAGTATTTTCCTTTTTCCCTTACACCAACATTATCACACTTCTTAATCTGTAAATCAGGGCACAAATCAAACTCGCAATTATTATTAAGATTTCTTCCAACAACACTTCCGTCTAAACAAGTTTTTGTGTCATTTGAACAACCCCCACCTATCCCAGGACATCCAAAAATTCTGTCTCTCACATTGTAGCATGCTGTATATCTTTTGTCAGAATAATCATAAAAACGAATCACTGTATCCTCTCCAATAGGAGTTAAATCAAATTTTAATTTCTTTGTAATTATATAATTAGCTTCACAACTATCCTCCTTTTCAAGATATAAAACCAATGCAACTTGTGGAGGATTAGATTTCATAAACAGACCATCCCACATTAATTTAAATTCAGGTTCTTTACATCCTCCCCAGGTAAATTGGACAGTCAAAACTAAAACATTTCCCTCAATAACTAGGTCTTCTAAAGTATATCCATCTTTTTTAAAATCAGCATAATCTTGCTGTATCCTATCAAAAGTTGTAATTTGGTAAATAGGAGATTCTTTAACTTCAATATTCATATTTGCTGCATAAACAAAATAATTTCCTGCTAGAAAAATTATTGCTATCATCCAAATAAAAATAATTAATTTCTGGTTTTTCATAATATTTTATAG
>Ga0209541_10000988_pt1 | contig 56649 bp, 71 predicted proteins | sample RifCSPlowO2_01_FD_184027 | JGI IMG/M metagenome (GOLD analysis project Ga0209541, IMG submission 184027) | Groundwater microbial communities from Rifle, Colorado - Rifle CSP2_plank lowO2_0.1 (SPAdes) (version 2) | ecosystem: Environmental > Aquatic > Deep subsurface > Groundwater | place... | reverse complement strand
ACATTAAGCTTGATTTTCGTAATGAAATCAGTATAATTAAAACAACGAAGGTCGTATAAATTAAATCAAAATTCAAATCCCAAAAATCAAAATGTAATTCAAAATACAAAGAGAATTATTTTTTAATTAATTCTTTTTAAATTTTATTTTTTCATTTTGCATTTTGATTTTTACATTTTGAATTTTTTTATCATGGACATAGAATCAATCAAACTCTTAGCTTCGGCTATGGCTATAGTCGGCGGCTCTATCGGCCCGGCCCTAGCTATCGGCTGGCTGGCAGGAAAAGCAATGGACGCCATTGGCAGAAATCCGGAGGCGTCATCCAAAATTCAGACTTCAATGATTTTAGCCATCGCTTTTGCCGAAGCCATTGCCATTTACGCGCTGGTTATCGCGCTGATTATTAAGTTTGTTTAGAAAATTAAGGAGCTTTATTTTTTAGCATGGAACTCTTACTGGAAAAACTTGGCCTTGAGCCGCATATTCTTCTTGCTCAAATAATTAATTTTTTGATTCTAATTTTTGTTTTGCGCAGATTTCTATACAAACCTTTAATTAAATTTTTAGACAAAAGAAAAGACATTATTGAAAAAGGATTAAATGACGCTCAAAAAGCCAAAGAGGAATTAAGTAAAATCCAGACTATAAAAGAAGAAAAAATTATTGAGGGTGAAAGAGAAGCTGATAAAATCATAGAAAAATCCAAAAAAACGGCCGAACAAAAAAGCGGCTTGATTTTAAAAGAAACGCAGGAAAAATCCGAAGGCATAATCAAAGAAGCGAAACAAATGGCCGAAGAAGAAAAAAAGGAAGCCAAGCAAAAACTCAAAGAAGAAATTCGCGATTTGGTCTTTCTCGTCTCTTCCAAAATTTTGGAAAAAAATATCGGCCAGAAAGAAAATGAAGAGATTATAAATCAGCAATTGAATTTATTGAATAAGAAAGTTTAATTCATATTTTTTACTATGCCCATCAAAGAATTTTTTAGACCGACAAATAAATCAACTTTATATTGGCTCATTTTGGGAGCGGTGGTTAAATTTTAAATTGTAATTTTTAACTTTTCCACTCTGCTAGTTTTTAAATTTACTGTTTCATTTTTTGTTTCAAAATGATACAATTACGAATAATATATGATACAATTAAATCATGGAAAAAGTTTATAAATTAACTAAACGACAACTAAATATCCTTGAATTTATCAAAAAAAATGGTGGAGCAAGCAATCAGGAAATTAAAAACCGCCTTAAAGAAACTTTTGAAGACATCTCAAGAATTACAATAGTCCGCGACATTAATCTCCTTTTAAAAAATAAGCTAATAGATAGAAAGGGTAAGGGAAGAAATGTCCGCTATGAAGAATTTATAAAAAGCGCGGTTTTAGCTTATTTTGATGTTGAGGAATATTTTAAAAAAGGGCCAGATGAAAGAAAGTTGACTTTTGAATATTTTAATTTTAGGATATTTAGCCAGTTTAAGGAAATTTTCACAGAAGAAGAACTAAAAAATTTAAAGACGCTAAACGACGGCTACAAAAAAAGAATCAAGAAACTATCGCCCGCGATTTTAAAAAAAGAGTTTGAAAGATTAACCATTGAATTAAGCTGGAAATCATCTCAAATTGAAGGAAATACCTACTCTTTGATAGATACGGAGATTCTTATAAAAGAACATAAAGAAGCTGAAGGTCATAAAAAAGAAGAAGCGATAATGATTTTAAACCATAAAAAAGCGCTGGATTATATTCTAAACAAAAAAAGCGACTTTAAAAAAATAAATCTGCGAAAAATTGAAAACATACAAAATTTAATAGTTGACAATCTTGGAATATCAAAAGGAATTAGGAAAAAACTGGTTGGAATCGTGGGGACAAGATACAAGCCGTTAGACAATGAATATCAAATCAAAGAAGCCTTAGAAAAAATGATAAAAATTATAAACAATTTTAAAGAACCGTTTTCTAAGGCGCTCGCGGCGATTCTGATGATTTCATATATCCAGCCGTTTGAAGACGGCAATAAACGAACCGCTCGGCTTTTAGGCGACGCTTTGCTTTTAGCTTACGGCGCCTGTCCCCTTTCTTTCAGAAGCGTTAATGAAACGGACTACAAGAAAGCGGTAATTATTTTTTACGAACAGAATAGCGCGAGATTTTTCAAAGAATTATTCATCCAGCAATTTGAATTCGCAATTAAAAACTATTTTCTGTTAGAAAATCAATAATATGAATCTAAAAGAATTTTTTAGACCGACAAATAAATCAACTTTATATTGGCTCATTTTGGGAGTGGTGGTTTTGGTTGCGGGAGGAGTAATTTGGTGGAGTTGGAATATAACTTCAAAAATCACTGATAGTGAACCTTTGGTTATTCCGAAAACAGAACTCAAAAATAATCAACCTATTGACACTTCAACTTGGAAAACTTATCGGAATGAGAAGTATGGGTTTGAGGTAAAATATCCGGAAGATTTCACAATTAACGAACGTCTTGGCGGTGGAGAGCAAAATCCAAACGCCGTTTACTTTAGATCAAAAAGCGATGATTTTTTTATAAAGATTGATAATGGTTATCAAGAGGTAGATCTACTTCCTTTCAAAGACTATGCTATGCAAATATCTAAAAATGCTTGCGACGCAGATGGTCCAAGCAGTTCTATGCATTGTGAAGAGATATCCGAACTTTCTCCTTTTAATGACATTCGAGTGGCACCAGCTTATGAAATTTATTTGAATGAAATTATACAAATGCGGGGCAAAAGTAATACACAAAGAACAAAAGGACCAATCATAGCCATCGACATAAGTATTCACACACAAGGTTTGACTAGAGGATTATTTATAAATTTACAAGGTAGCTCTAATAATGAAGAGATGATTAAAAAAATAGCTGCTACCTTTAAATTTATAGAATAATTTTTACCTTGTTAAATAGTCGCAAAGCGAATTTAACGGGGTGAATTTTAAAATTATTGGTTACTCGTCACTTATTTATGCGATACACTTCAAAACAATACGCCAAAGCGCTTTGGGAAGTTTGGGAGGAAAAATCGCCGGATAAAAGAACGGCGGTTTTGGGCAGGTTTATAAAACTTCTGAAAAAACAAAGGGCGATGAAAAAACTGGACTTTATTATCCAAGAGCTTGAAAAAATTTATTTAATAAAGAATAATTTATTAAAAGCCGGAATAACAGCCCCTTTCCCGCCTTCTAAGATATCGCTTGAACGGATTAAAAAACTTGTCCCGCATCTTTTTACGGCACAGCAAAAAGGTGCGGGATTTATTTCTTCTTTTTATAAACATCGGCCTGATAAAATTATTTTAGAACAAAAAATTGATAAAAATCTAATCGGCGGATTTCAAATTAAAGTAAACGATTATTTAATAGACGGGAGCGTTAGAAATATGTTGGTAAAATTAAAAAAAACTAATCTATGAACCTCATCATTGAACAATTAAAAAAACAGATAGAAGGATTTAAAAAAGAGCAGGAAATTTCCGAAACCGGCCGCGTTTTGACTTTAAATGACGGGGTTTGTTCTCTTTCGGGCTTAAATAACGTCTTAATGGGAGAACTCATCTTATTTGAAAAAGACAAAGAAGAAGTTTTCGGCGTGGTTTTAAATTTGGAAGAAGATTTGGTCGGTGCGATAATTTTGGGCGATTTTACCAAACTCAAGGAAGGCGACATTGCCAAAAGAACGAAAAAAGTGCTTTCCATCGGCGCTTCCAAAAATTTCATTGGCCGGGTTATAAATCCCTTGGGCGAGCCGCTGGATAAAAAAGGAGAAATAAAATACGAAAAAACCGAACCTTTGGAAAAAATAGCTCCCGGAGTGTTAAAAAGAGAACCGGTCAATACCCCTCTTCACACCGGCATTAAATCCGTTGACTCTATGATCCCCATTGGCCGGGGCCAAAGAGAGCTTATTATCGGCGACCGGCAAATCGGAAAAACCGCTTTGGCGATTGACACAATCATCAACCAAAAACAGGATTCTTTAAAAACTCCCGTTTGTATTTATGTGGCTATTGGCCAGAAAAGCTCAAAAATTGCCGGAATTGTTGAAAAATTAAAAGAAAAAGGCGCGATGAATTATTCTATCGTGATATCGGCAAGCGCTTCAGACCCGGCTCCGCTTTGGTATATCGCCCCATACGCCGGCTGCGCTTTGGGAGAATATTTTATGGACAAAGGCGAAGATGTTTTAATTGTCTATGACGATTTATCAAAGCACGCTTGGGCTTACCGCCAGATTTCTTTGCTTTTAAGGCGGCCGCCGGGAAGAGAAGCTTACCCGGGCGATGTTTTTTATCTCCATTCCCGGCTTTTGGAAAGAAGCGCGAAGCTAAGCTTTGAACTCGGCGGCGGCTCTATTACCGCTCTCCCGATTGTGGAAACCCAGGCCGGCGATGTTTCAGCTTACATACCAACCAATATTATTTCCATTACTGACGGCCAAATTTACTTGGAGCCGGAGCTTTTTTATCAGGGAATCAGGCCGGCTTTAAATGTGGGGCTTTCCGTGTCGCGGGTCGGCTCCGCGGCCCAGACCAAAGCGATGAAAAAAGTGGCTGGCAAGCTCCGTCTTGATTTGGCTCAATTCAGAGAATTAGCCAGCTTTGCCCAGTTTAGCTCGGATTTAGACGAAATCACCAAACAAAAAATTGACCGGGGCCAAAGAGTTACGGAAATTCTAAAACAAAGGCAGTACGCTCCCCTGTCTTTTGAAAAACAGGTCTGTATTCTTTACGCGGCCACTCAAGGAATGTTAGACGACATTGAAGTTTCAGAAATTAAAAATTTTGAAAATAAATTTCTGGAGCATCTGGAAAATCAAAATGCAGAATTTCTAAAATCGTTGAGAGAGAAAAAAGACTTAACCGACGAATTGGAAAAAGAACTAAAAAATATTATTGAAAATTTTAAGAAAGTTTTTAGAAAATAGATATGGCTCTCAACACTAAAGACATCAAAAGAAGAAGAAAATCAATTTCCAATATTGGCCAGATTGCCAAAGCAATGGAGGTTGTTTCAGTGACTAAAATGAGACGAAGCCAAGCTATCGCTTTGGCTACGCGTCCTTATACCCGTGAAGCAATGGAGATTTTAAAAACCATCAGCCAGAGAACAGACCCGGCTTTTTCTTATTTCTTGGAGCAGAGGCCGGAACAAAAAATAGCCGTCTTGCTTATAAGCGCCGACAAAGGACTATGCGGCGGATTAAACAGCAATATTTTCCGTAAAACAGAAGAGATTTTAAACCAACACCCGGATTCTCAAATTGATTTTGTGGTTATTGGCAAAAAAGGAGCTGAATGGTGCGAGAGGAAAAAATTAAATGTCATAAAATCTTTTTTTAGTTTCGGCGACTATGTTGATTTTGAACAAACCGCGCCGGTTTCGGAATTTATCATTAATATTTTTAGAGCCCGAAAACACGACGCGGTCTTCGCAATTTACACAAATTTTTTAAGCGCCTTAAAACAGGAAGCAACCGCTAAACTGATTCTCCCTTTAAAAGAAGAAAGTTTAAAAGAAATAATCACCTCTATCGTGCCGACTTACGGCAGATTCGCCAGTGTAAATCACGGAGAACCGTTCTCCGTTTTAACGGAGAACGGTTCTCCGCTAGATAAAAAGTTTAAATGGGAATTTGAATATAAATTTGAGCCGGATATAAAAATCATTTTAGACGACCTTTTGTATAATTTAACGCAGGTGGAAATTTATTATGTGATTTTGGAAAGCAACGCTTCCGAGCATTCGGCCAGAAGAATGGCTATGAAAAACGCTTCTGACAACGCGGAAAACATTATCAAAGACTTAAATTTGCTCTATAATAAAGCCAGACAAGCGGCCATCACTCAAGAAATCAGCGAAATCGCCGCCGGAAGCGGCGGGGTATAAAAAACTATGACCAACGGAAAAATCACGCAAATTTTAGGAAATATCGTTGATGTGGAGTTTGAGGGCGGTTCTTTGCCGGCTCTTTTTAACGCGTTAAAAATTGGCGCTTCCGAAGCGGCGGAAAATTTAATTTTGGAAGTCCATCAGCATTTGGGCGGCAATAAAGCAAGGTGCGTGGCAATGGGCTCAACAAACGGCTTAGCCAGAGGAATGGGAATTGAAGACACGGGAAAGCCGATTACCGTGCCGGTTGGCAGTGAAACTCTTGGAAGATTATTTAATGTCTTGGGAGAACCGATAGATTTGGACGCAAACAAAACGCCGGTTAAGACAAAAATTTCCTGGCCCATTCATCGCCAAGCTCCCCCGCTTTCCGAACAATCAACAAAAGTGGAAGTTTTTGAAACCGGCATAAAAGTGGTTGACCTGATGGCGCCGTTTATTAAAGGCGGAAAAGTCGGGCTTTTCGGCGGCGCCGGCGTGGGAAAAACCGTTCTTCTAATGGAGCTTATACGAAATGTGGCCAAAGAGCACGGCGGAGTTTCCGTATTTTGCGGAGTTGGCGAGAGAACAAGAGAAGGAAACGACCTGTACCGCGATATGAAAGAGTCCGGCGCTTTGGAAAAAACAGCTTTGGTTTTCGGCCAAATGAATGAAGCGCCGGGCGCGCGACTGCGAGTCGGTTTAGCCGGCCTCACCATGGCTGAATATTTTAGAGACGAACAAAACAAAGATGTTTTGCTTTTTATAGATAATATTTTCAGATACATTCAGGCCGGTTCAGAGGTATCGGCGCTTTTAGGCAGAATGCCATCGGCTGTCGGCTATCAGCCGACCTTGGCGCAGGAAATGGGCGAACTTCAGGAAAGAATCACCTCAACTAAAAAAGGTTCCATTACTTCGGTTCAGGCGATTTATGTGCCGGCTGACGACATCACTGACCCGGCTCCGGCCACCACTTTTTCTCATTTGGATTCAACCATTGTTTTATCCCGCCAAATCGCGGAGCTTGGAATTTATCCGGCCGTTGACCCGTTAGACTCCACTTCCACCGCCTTGGACCCGCAAATCGTGGGACAAGAGCATTACGAAACGGCGCGCGAAGTCCAAAAAACTCTTCAGCGATACAAAGAGCTTCAGGATATTATCGCGATTTTGGGAATGGAGGAACTTTCAACCGAAGATAAAATTTTGGTTGGCCGCGCCAGAAAAATCCAAAAATTTCTCTCCCAGCCGTTTTTCGTGGCGGAAACTTTCACCGGCCGGCCCGGCCAATACGCTCCCATTAAAGAAACAGTCAAAGATTTTAAAGAAATCTTGGAAGGTAAATATGATGACCGGCCCGAAGATGACTTTTATATGAAAGGAGCGATAAAAAAATAAAATGAACAATTTTCTCTTAAAAATCATCGGTCTCAAAGAGACCCTTTTTGACGGAAGGGCGGTTTCGGTTAATCTTCCCTCTTCCGAGGGCGAACTGACTATTTTAAAAGACCATTTGCCTTTAATTACCGCCCTAAAAAGAGGTAAAATTAAAGTTAGAGACGAAAACAATCAGGAACATCTTTTTGAAATTCAAAGAGGTTTTTTAGAAGTTAACCCGAATAAAGTGACCATTTTAAAACATGAATAACCACTCCCATAAATTGCCACAGGCCATAGTTCTTTCCTGCATTGATTTTCGTTTTCACGAAAAATTAAAGCGGGCGCTAAAAAAGGAAAAAATAAATTCTTATGACCTAATATGCTTGGCCGGCGGAGCGAAAAATCTGGTGAGTCCGAATAAAAAAATTTATCAACAGATTGTCATTGATAACATTAAGCTGGCTCAAAAACTTCACAAAATAAAAACGGTTGTTTTGTGTAATCACATAGACTGCGGCGCTTACTTGCCCGCCGACTTGTCCGCCAAAGCTTCAGCGTCGGCGGAAGTATTGGCGCAGACGGGCGGCGGCAGCAGTCAATTCAAAAATCAAAACGAAGAAACAAAGTTCCATCAAGCTGAACTAAAAAAAGCGGGGAATTTATTAAAAAAATTGTTTCCTGCTTTAAGAATAAAAGTTATCTTGCTGGAGTAGCGGAGCGAAGCTCCGCATCTATTGCGAAGCTCGCTTTGCTCGCTTCGCTACTCCAAAATAGAAACAGGGCGCTTCGGTTTTGCTGAAGCGCCCTTTTGTGCTAAACTTCGATTAGTTTTTGATGCTGTTTTAAAAAATTCTTAATCTCTTTTCTTCTCCCGATAACAACAAGCTCTTGATCTCCGGGAGGACCGATTAGATTCACCGCCGGTCCATAGGGAATTGAGATATCGGCTGGATTTATTATCTGTCCTTTTTTAACCTTAAAACATTTAACTTTCCTTCGAAAAAACATTTTCTCTCCCTCCTATAAAAAAGTTAATAACCTCTCAATTTTTCGTGTACTGTCCATACTAATACACCTATTCTACAATTTTGTCAATACCTCCCCTTTTTCAGTCACGGCCACCGTCTGCTCAAAATGAGCTGACAGAAAGCCATCTATTGTTTCAAAACCAAAGCCGTCTTTGGATTTTTTTAATTTCCAGTCGCCCATAGTGACCATTGGCTCAATAGCCAAAACCATACCCGGTTTTAGTTCCGGGCCCTTGTGGCGTTTGCCAAAATTGGGGATTTCCGGCGCTTCGTGAAGCTTCCGGCCAATACCATGGCCGCAAAGCTGACGCACCACATTAAATCCCTGACCTTCAACATAACTCTCTACAGCTTGGGAAATATCGCCAATGTGCTTGCCCGGCTTAACCCGACTAATAGCTCTTTTAAGGGCTTTTTTAGTTATCCTGATTAATCGGCCGGCTTCCGGAGAAATTCTACCAACCGGAACGGTTATCGCCATATCTAAATAAAATCCTTTATAAAGAATACCTAAGTCTAAACTTACAATATCGCCCTCCATAAGCCGGCGCTTTGAAGGCGCTGAATGGACAATCTCTTCATTTATTGAAGTACAAAGAACAGCCGGAAATCCCTGATAGCCCTTAAAAGCCGGCTTTACTCCATATTTAAAAACCAGTTCTTCTGTTAGCTGGTTTAGTTCTTGGGTAGAGATGCCCGGCTTTGCTTTACTTTTTAACTCTTCCATAATCTTAGCCAGGACCCTACCGCCTTCTCTCATTATTTTGATTTCTTCCGAGGTTTTAATAGGTATCATCTTTTAAAATACAAGCTCAATAAGTGAGGAAATATGTCTTTTGACGACATAGAATTTCGAACAGGCATGGTTCCGAGCTCCGCCAGTTGGCGGAGCGAGGAGAGCGAGAAATTATAACGAGCAAAATCCCTCGCTGTGGAATTTTGCGCAGCTGAAAAGTATATCGTCCCGCTTATCATCCTACAACCTCCAAAATATCTTTATGTACATCTTCAATGCTCTGCTCTCCTTCCACCTCTTTTATTTTTAACCCCTCTTCTTTAAAATACTCTATTAACGGCTTTGTTCTTTCTTCGTATTCTTTTAACCTTACTTTAATATTTTCTTTTTTGTCGTCTTCCCGGACAACTAATTTAGCGCCGCACTTGGGACATTGAGTAAGTTTTTTGGTTTCTTCCGAAGGAAAGATTGGACGACGGCACTCTGAACAAGTTCTTCTTCTGGTGTTTCGCCAAATCGTCTGCTCTTTGCTCAACTTAATTAAAATAATCTGAATATTTTTCGGGTCGTATAATTTTTTAAGAAGCGGGATAAGTTCTTTTCCTTCGTATAAAGTCCGCGGTGAACCAACCAAAAGTAAACTCTTACCTTGATTAGCCAGCTTTTCTATTTCTTGCTTAACCCAAAAGGCAACTACCGCCGGCGTCCAGAGAATGCCTTTTTCAGAAAGCTTTTTTTCTTGAGCTAAAGAATATTTTTGGCCATCAATAACTACGCAGTCGCCTTTCTTGGCTTGCTTTAATTTGGCCTCCCCAATCTTACTTGTCTCAAAATAAAATAAGCCCAATTTTTCGGCCAGTAATTCCGCTTGCGTGCCCTTGCCAGAACCCGGCGGGCCAATAAGAATAATTACTTTCATTAGATTAAATCTTATAACTTAGACGTAAGAAATCCGAGCGTTGTTTACACTACCGTCTGTCATTCCCGCGAAAGCGGGAATCCAGTATGCTTATTTTGGCTCTGATGCTTATACTATTTGGTGCCCGCCTTCGCGGGCATGACAGGTCTATAACAAAAGTGTAAACAACGCGTTAAATTCCTACGCTAAAATCCCTCGTAATCCCTCATCACTAACTGACTTTTTATCTGACGCACGGTCTCTAAAACCACGGAAACAACGATTAAAAGCGCGGTGCCGCCGATGACAAAGCCAAAAGCAGTGATGCCGGTAGCGCCCTGAACGACTGAAGGCAGAACCGCTATGGTGCCCAAAAACACGGCGCCGAAAAGTAAAACTCTGTTTAAAATATAATAAAGAAAACTTGAAGTTGATTGGCCCGGCCGAATGCCCGGAATAAAGCCACCCATTTTTTGCAGATTATTTGCCACATTCTTTGGGTCAAAAGTAACGGCCGTGTAAAAAAAAGTAAAAAGAACCACTAAAATAAAATAAGATACGCCGTAAAACCAAGGATTCTGAAAAGCGTTGCTGATAAAACGAGCCGCGTTGGCCAGCCAAGCGGTGCTTGAAGCGGACAAGAAATTAGCCACCATGCCCGGAAAAAGCATAATTGACAAAGCGAAGATAATAGGAATAACGCCGGCCGGATTAACGTTTAAAGGAAGATAAGTGGAAACGCCGCCGTAGACCCGATGACCGCGAATCCTTTTAGCGTAAGAAACCGGAATATTTCTCCGGCCTTCAGTAATAAAAACCACGCCGGCCGTAATAATCAAAGCTAAGACAAAAAAAGCAAGGTAAGACGGAATTTTTGACGGCTCGTAAGTAATGGCTAATTCTCTGATGGAAATAGGCACGCCGGCCACGATGCCGGCAAAAATCAAAAGAGAAACGCCGTTGCCAATACCTTTTTCTGAAATTAATTCACCCAGCCACATTAAAAATACAGCCCCGGCCGTAATCATTAAAATAGAGGTTATCCATTGAGTAATGGAAAAACTGCCGGTAATACCCTGCCTAGTTAAAATAGTCAGCATTCCATAAGACTGGAGAGCGGCCAAGGGCACGGTCAGCATTCGCGCGTATTGATTGAATTTATGCCGGCCCGCTTCGCCTTCTTCTTTATAAAGGGCTTCCAGTTGAGGAAAAATCATGGTCAAAAGCTGCATAATAATAGTGGCTGTGATATAAGGACCCAGCCCTAACATAATAATAGACATATTACTCATGGCGCCACCGGTAAAAATATTTAAAAGGCCGAATAATTGATTAGCTCCAAAAAACTGCCGGAGTCTCTCGGAGTCAATGCCCGGCACCGGAACATTGGCCGCAATCCGAAAAACAACCAAAATAAGCAAGACAAAAATTATTTTCTTGCGGAGATCTTTAATTTTAAATATTTGGATGACTTTTTGATACCAACGCATAAATTTTTCGCTTTACAAAATCAATCCGCCCGCTTTTTTGATTTTTTCCGCGGCGCTTCTTGATAAATCTAAATTTTTAAATTTTAGATTTTTGAGTTTTAATTCCCCTTTGCCTAAAATTTTTATTTTCGGAGTTATTTTCTTTCTTATTTTACTGATTAAGCCCTTCTTAAGCAAGCTCTCAAACGAGACAATCTCATTGTCTTTGAATCTTTTACCAATATCTCTTAAATTGATAATAGCCGGTTTTTGACGCAGTCTGAATAACTTAACGCCCTTTTTTATTTCTGTCTTTTTGCCCGCGCCGCGCTTCTTGGGAAAACTTTTTAAAGGTATGGTGCCGCCAGCCAGACTAATTCGCGGTTTTCTGCCGGCCCGGGATTTTTGCCCTTTTATGCCACGGCCGGAATAAGTTCCGCGTTTGCCGCCGCGGCCAACCCGCTTTCTTTTTTTATCATAATGTTTCGGTTTTAGTTCGTGTAGTTGCATGAAAATAAAATAATCTAATTAGAATAATTTTTTAAGATTTATTTAAGATTTCGGATTTTAAGCTTTTTAGCGCTTCTATCGCTGCCTTAGCGTTATTTAGTTTATTCTTGGTTTTTCCTAAAATTTTAGCGGAAATACTTTCAATACCGACTAAATCGCAAACTACCCGAACGGCTCCGCCAGCCACTAAACCGCGGCCCCGAGGAGCCGGTTTTAATAAAACTTTAGCGCTGCCGTATTTCGCCTCAACCGAATAAGGAATAGTTCCACTTAACAAATGAACTTTAATCAAGTGTTTTCTGGCTTTTGCCGTTGCTTTGCCTACGGCTGAAGTAACATCTTGTCCTTTGGCCGCGCCTACGCCGACTTTCCCGTTTTTATTGCCAATAACAACCACGGCCCGAAACCTAAACCGCCGACCCCCGGCCACCACTCTGGTTACGCGAGCAACATCCAACAATTTAGATTCGTATTCGGTTTTCTCAATATTATTACTCACAAATATTTATCACGAATCTATTCACAAATATTCACTAATATTTTATTCGAGTTTATTAGTGAGAAAATTAGTGATTATATTCGCGATTAAAAATCTAGTCCTCCTTCCCTTGCTCCTTCAGCCGCTGCTTTAACTCTTCCGTGATACTTATAGCCGCCTCTGTCAAAAACAACTTCTTTAATGCCTTTCTCTAATGCTTTCTTGGCGATTAATTGCCCCGTTTCATAAGCTGTCTTGATTTTCCCCGTTTCGCTTTTCTTTTTTATCTCTAAATCGTTAACGCTTATTAAGGTGCGTCCTTTATCATCGTCTATTAACTGCCCGTAAATATGCCGGTTGCTGCGAAAAACAGAAAACCGTGGACGTTTGGCTGTCCCAAATGTCTTAGCCCGAATGCGCTTATGCCGTCTATGTCTTTTTTTCTGCTTATTTCGCATAAAGAATTAAAATTAAGCCGCCGCCGCTTTCTTTCCCGCCTTTCTTCTGACTATCTCTCCCAAATAATGAATCCCTTTGCCTTTATAAGGCTCTGGTTTTCTTTTGGCCCGAATATCAGCGGCTATTTGTCCGACTAATTGCTTGTCTATGCCGGAAACCGTAATCATATTTTTCTCCATTTTAAATTCAATGTCTTTGGGCGCCTCAACTTCCACCGGATGAGAATAACCTAAATTCAAAACCAACTTATTACCTTGAAGCGAAGCCCGATAACCAACCCCTTCAATTTCTAATTTCTTTTCAAATCCCTCGGTTACGCCTTTAATCATATTAAAAATCAGGACCCGGAAAAGCCCCCACAAAGCGCGGATGCTTTTGGTTTCTTTAATTGGATTAATTCGCAATTCTTTGTCTTTTAATTCCACTTTAATCTCCGGCTTTATCTTTTGAGATAATTCGCCTTTCGGGCCTTTAACCATAATTAAATCTTCGCTGATTTTAACCTCAACATTTTCCGGAATTTTAATTGGTTGTTTACCGATTCTGCTCATACTGTTGTTAAAATTTGTGACTGCGAATTTTTGGACAAAATTTTTACCACACCTCGCAAATCACTTCGCCTCCTAATCCCCTTTTTCTCGCTTCTTTATCAGTTATTAGTCCTTCGGGAGTGGAAATAACAGCCAAACCGTATCCCTGCTTTATCGGCCGAATCATATTTTTATTTAAATAAATTCTCTGACCGGGTTTGCTGATTCTTTTTAATTTATTTATAACCGGTTTTTTATTTTTATATTTTAATTTTATCTCAATAATCTTTTTTATTTTTCTTCCCTGAATCAACACTCCCTCGACTAAACCTTCTTTTTCTAAGATTTTAGCCAGATTCAATTTAAACTTGGAAAATGGAATACTTACCGTCTCGTGCGAGACGGCTTGAGCATTACGGATGCGAGTTAACATGTCGCTGATTGGATCGGTCATAATTTTTTTGTTATTTTAAAAATTACCAGCTGCTTTTTTTTATTCCCGGAATTTCTCCGCGGTTGGCTAATTCTCTAAAGCATATCCGGCATAAATCGAACTTTCTCATATAAGCCCTCTTTCGGCCGCAGCGAAAACAACGCCGAATAATTCGGGTGGAAAACTTGGGCTTTCTTTGCGCTTTAATGACTAATGCCTTTCTGGCCATACTAATTTATTTTATAGGAAAACCCAATAGCCGCAACAGTTCAACTCCTTCTTCCCTTGTTTCGGCCGTGGTTTTCACGCAAATTTCCAAACCAAATATATTTCTCGCGCTTTCAGCGGAAATCTCCGGAAAAATAATTTGTTCTTTTATGCCGATAGTTAAATTGCCGTTCTTGTCAATTGATTTTCCTTTTAAACCGCGAAAATCTCTGCTCCGAGGCAGGGCTGTATTAATCAATCTCTCCAAAAAATCATACATTCTTTGGCCCCGAAGATTAACCGCCAAACCAACTATCATCCCTTTTCTTGTCTTAAAAGTCGCAATGGCTTTTTTAGCTGGTCGGGGAGTTGGTTTTTGTCCGGTAATTAAAGCTAAATCTTTTGCTATTTCATCTTGTATCTTTTGGTCTTTTAAGGATTTACCAATACCGGTATTAACTACGACCTTTTCAATTTTAGGCGCGGCCAAATCATTCTTGTAGCCAAATTTTTCTCTCATTGCCGGAATAACTTGTTTTCTGTATTTATCTTGTAATTCTGACATATAATTTTATTAAAATCGTTTAAATCTCCTGTCCGCATTTCCTGCACATCCTATATTTATTCCCTTCAATTAATTTATAACCAATCCGACCGGCTTGTTTACATTTAGGACAGACTAATTTAACGTTAGAAACATCAATCGGCTTAGGAATTTCAACAACTTGTCCTTTTTCACCCTCTCTTTTTGGCCGACGGTGTTTTTTAATGACATTCACTCCTTCAACTGTAATCTTTCCTTGTTTGGGAAAGACCTCTGAAACTTTTGCTTTCCTGCCGCGGTCCTTGCCGGTAATAACTAAAATTGTATCGTTTTTTTTGATTTTCATAAATTTACAAAACCTCCGGCGCTAAAGAAGCTATCTTGTCAAAACCTTTTTCTTTTAATTCCCGCGGCACCGGACCAAAGATTCGACCGCCTTTGGGATTTAGACCGTCTAAAATAATCGCGGCGTTGTCGTCAAAACGGATATACGACCCGTCAGACCGGCGAAAGGATTTTTTTTGCCGGGCAATAACCGCTTTTACCACATCTCCTTTTTTAACGGCTTTGCGCGGCTCCGCTTCTTTTACTGAAGCGACAATAATATCTCCTATTCTCGCGTAACGGCGCCGCGTTCCGCCCAAAACCTTAAAACACCGAATTCTCTTGGCGCCGGTATTATCCGCCACTTTTAAATTTGTCCCTGCTTGTATCATAATCTTGAAACTTAAAACATATTTTAGGTTTTAGAAATCGCAATCCATCTTTTATCCCTACTCATCGGCCGGCATTCCTGAATAACTGCCTTATCCCCAATTTTATATTCATTTTTTTCGTCATGCGCTTTATATTTTTTTGTCACCTTATATCTTCTCTTGTATTTAGGGTGCTTCTTTAATCTGGTTACAACTACAACTATAGTCTTATTCATTTTATCTGAAAATACTATCCCTTTTAAAAGACGGGCTTTAGCTTTGGTTTGCGGCTGACGGTTATCCTTTTTATTGTCCATTAGATTTTTCTCCATTTTTTAATATAGTTAAAATTCTCGCTATATCTTTACGGGTCTCTCTAATTTCTCTTACGTTTTTAATTTTCTTTGAGGCTAAATCAAATCCAAACTGACCAAGTCTTTGTTTTTTTTCGGTCAGCAAGCTCCTTATTTCCCTTCCGGATTTTTGGCGAATTTCTTTGATTTTCATAAATCTCTAATTAATCTCTAATTTTATCTCTAATCATCACAAATATCTATAATTATTAGAGAGAATTCGGGATAGAATTTAGGTTTGATTAGCGAGTAATAAATTTCGTCTTGACTGGCAATTTATGTTCGGCTCTTCTCATGGCTTCTCTGGCTATTTCTTCTGACACTCCATCCATTTCAAAAAGAATCCGACCCGGCTTAACCGGAAAAACATAATGGTCAACACTGCCTTTTCCGCCGCCCATCGGCACTTCTGTCCCTTTCTTTGTAATCGGCTTATCAGGAAAAACCCTAATCCAGATTTTTCCTCCTCTTTGAACATATCTTGTCATAGCCCGCCTGGCCGCTTCAATTTGCCTAGCCGTCAACCATTTAGTCTCTAAGGACTTAAGCCCAAAAGCGCCAAAAGTCAGCTCCGCGCCCCGGGTTTCTTTTCCTCTTGACCTGCCTTTTTGCCATTTTCTATGTTTAACTTTTTTAGGTGATAACATACTACAGCACCTCCCCTTTATATATCCAGACCTTAACTCCCACCGTCCCGTAAGTAGTGTAAGCGGTAGCTTGAGCGTAGTCAATATTGGAACGCAAGGTCTGAAGGGGAATTTTCCCAGTTTTTGACGATTCTCTTCTGGCTATGTCTGCTCCGTTCAATCGTCCTTTGATAGTTATCTTAGCCCCCTCTACCTCTTTATTTTGTTTAATTCTATCTAAGGTTCGCTTCATCACTTGGCGATAAGGCAATCGTCTTTCTATCTGGTCGGCTATTCCTTGGGACACTACCGCGGCCTGACTCTCCGGCTGTCTGATTTCCTCTACTTCTAACTGTAATTCCGTTTTAGATAATTGAGGGTCTTGTTTTTGGATAATTTTCTTTATTTCTTTCTTAAGGTCTTCTATGCCGCTGCCGCCCCGGCCAATCACCAAACCCGGCCTCGCCGTATGAATGATGATTCTTAAAGAATTTGCCAAACGCTCTATTTCCACCTGACTTACTCCTGCTTTACCCAACTTTTTCATAATAAAACTCCGCAGTTCAATATCCTGCCTTAAGAATTTTTTATATTTTTTTCTGTCAAACCAGCGGGACTGCCAATTTTTTGTGATACCCAAACGGAAAGCTAATGGATGAACTTTTTGTCCCATATTATATGCTCTTTCTCCTAAATATTTTTCTCGCTATGTCTTTAAATCCCTTCTTTCTGGGAATAACCTTCTCCGCTTTTTTGACTTTTAACCGCTTCTTTTTAAGGGGTTTAACCGCTGATTTTTCTTTTTTTTCTTCTTCCGTCTCAATCTTTTCTTCTTTTTTTTCGGCCTTCTTTAACGGCTTTTCTCTTTTAACCATTCCAGCCCTTTCGCTTAAAACAATTGTGATATGGCTGGTTCTTTTTAAGATTGGCGTAGCCCGGCCCATGGCTCGCGGCAAAGAACGTTTTAAACTCGGCCCGGGATCAACCATGATTTTAGAGATGTAAAGATTTTCTCTGGATAAATTGAAATTATGCTCGGCGTTTGCTATGGCTGAATTCAAAAGTTTTAAAATCGGGCCAGCCGCTCTTTTGGACAGAAACTTAAGCTGGACTTTTGCTTCTTCGGTCTCCATGCCCCTGATAAGATTAGCTACCAGTCTGACTTTTCTGGGAGATATTCTTAAGTGTCTTAATTTGGCTGTAATCATTTTGCCGCTTCTTTTTCCCGCGCCGCCGTTTCCTGTTCTCTCTGCATTTTACCGCCGTGCCTGGTAAATTTGCGGGTTGGAGAAAATTCGCCTAATTTATGACCAACCATTTCTTCGGTAACATAAACCGAGATATGTTCTCGACCATTATGGACTCCAAAAGTAAATCCAACCATTTCCGGCGTAATCGTCGAAGCTCGGGCCCATGTCTTGATAACGGTTTTATCGCCCGACCTTAATTTAGCCACCTTCTTTAATAGCTTGACATCTACATATGGACCCTTTTTAAGACTTCTGCTCATGTTTATTTCCTTCTTTTTAATATCATCTTATTGCTCCATTTTTTCTTTTTTCTTGTCTTTACTCCGTAAGCCAGTTTACCCCAGGGCGTTTTCGGACCTCTTCTCAAGCCAATGCCTGTCCGACCTTCGCCTCCGCCATGCGGATGATCAACCGGATTCATGGCCGAACCGCGAACCGTGGGTCTTCTGCCCATCCAACGGGAACGGCCAGCCTTGCCAATCACCACCGTATTATGCTCCGGGTTGCTCAACTGACCAATACTCGCGAAACAATTCTCTTTAACCATTCTAACTTCGCCTGAAGGAAGTTTCAAATGGGTATAGCCGCCTTCATTGGCTAAAACTTGGGCGCTTGAGCCGGCTGACCTGACAATCTGGCCGCCCCGGCCCGGTAAAAGTTCTATATTATGAACTTGGGTGCCTGTCGGAATGTTTTTCAGCAACAGACGATTACCTGTTTTTAAAGCCGCTTTCTCCCGACAAATTATCTCTTGGCCAACTTCCAAATTATGAGGAGCTAAAATATATCTTTTTTCTTTGTCCGGATATTCAATCAGAACGATAAAACAGCTCCGATTGGGGTCGTATTCCAAGGCAATAACTTTAGCGGGAATATCCATCTTATCAGTTTGTTTAAAATCAATCAACCGATATTTTCTTTTATGGCCGCCGCCTTTATGCCGCACCGTGATTCGTCCTTTGTGGCCGCGGCCGGCTTTCCTGATTAATTTTCTGGTCAGTTTTTTTTCCGGTTTTTTCTTGGTGAGTCCCGAATAATCAATGCCGGTCATCTGCCTTCTCGATGGTGTGGTTGGTTTGTAGTGTTTCATATATTATCTTGGCATTATTTCAATCTTTTCCCCTTTTGCCAAAGTCACAATAGCTTTTTTAAAACCCTTTTTTGATCCCCCTTTCCATCCTTCTGTCCGGCCCAATCTCCGCCTTTTCGGCACAATACGGACTATATTTACTTTCTCTACCTTGACTCCGTAAAGACTCTCAACGGCTTTTTGAACTTCGGTTTTATTGGCTCTTGGATAAACTTTAAAAATATATTTGTTGTTTTCCGCCAAAGCCGCGGCTTTTTCGGTAATGTGGGGCGCTTTAAGAATGCGATAAACATCAGTCTTTGGTTTCCCGATAATTTTTTTTGACTCTATTGATTTAGGCTTCTCGTTTGATTTTTCCTCCACTCTTTGAGCTCCTGATTTCTTTGGGTTTTTTTTAAGTTTGCTTAATAAAGACATATTTAGAAATTTATTTAAGATATGTTTTCTCAATCACTCCCACCGCCTCCTGCGGCATCAAAAGATATTTAAACGATAAAATATCTACCACATTCAAACTATCAGCTCTGATTATTTTTATTTTAGGAATATTTCTCGCGGCTCGAATAATTTTTACATTAGAGGCCGGTAAAACAATTAAAACGCCTGGAGTCCTGCCTTTAGGCAGAGACTCTTTGTCTTTATTTCTGACTGAAGCTAAGACTCTAAATATATTTCTAAGGATTTCAAACATCTTTTTTGTTTTAGCTTCAACTAATTCCAATTTATCCAATAAAACAAACTCTTGATCTCTAACTTTTGACGACAAAGCCATGAAAAGGGCTTTTCTTTTCATTTTTTTATTGATTTTTTTAGAAAATACCCGCTCTTTGGTCGGCCCAAAAGTTACGCCTCCGCCTTTCCAAATTGGCGAGCGGATTGAACCGTGTCTGGCCCGACCCGTGCCTTTTTGCCGCCACGGCTTTTTCCCGCCGCCCCTGACTTCGCTTCTGTCTTTAGTATGAGCCAAAACCTGCCTTTTATTTGCCATTTGCGTCACGACGGCCTGATGCACTAAATCATTATTCATTTTCACGTCAAAAATTTCAGAGGGGAGCTCTGCTTTTCCGATTTCTTTGCCTTGCTGATTGTAAATATTGACAAGCATTTTATTGTTGATATAATTTATTTGCTGTAGTTTAAGTAACTTAATAATTTAAAGGAGGTGTCACTAATGGATTTTGGATCTTCTCTGCTAGACCTATTAAGTGTCTATATCGTAATAGGGGTTCTCTTTTTAGTTATTGGTTTGCTAATACCTCGAACCCCCCTCTATTCTGACGGAAAACAATTTTGTATGATAATGGGAGGAGTGGTACCGCTTGCTGGAACAATCTTTGTGTTATTTATTTTTTTCTTACAATTCTTACAATAGCTTTTAAAGAAAGGAGAAATAAATGAAACAGAAAAACGGAGAAAAAATGTGCCTTACTTGGTGGAAAAGTGATAAACACTATTCTCTCGATTCATACGACTACGGTGAAGACGATGTCAGAGAAATTATTGGAGAAGTAACCTTAACTAGCGACGCAAACAATCTTATCACAGCGTTAATTCTATTAACAGGTATTACAGACGCAGATTGCCAAGAACTTACAGACCCTATCAACGAAATCATTACCAAATACATCAAGCTAGTCTTAGAAAAACAACATCAGCCTGCTTTTTAAAATCTATTTCGTCACCATCTCGGCACCGGCTCAACGCAGTCGGTGCTTCTCTTTTTTTATTCTAAATTTTTAAAGAGTTTTTACCCCCTCACTTCCAACAATGTCCCTTTTCTGCCCGGCACCGCGCCTTTGATGGCCAGTAAATTATTTTCTTTATTCACCTTGATTATTTTCAGACCTTTAATAGTCACTCTGTCGCTCCCCATTCTTCCGGCCATTTTTTTGCCCTTCCAGACCCTTTCCGGAAAAGACGAACCAATTGAGCCGGGCGCCCGCAAAGTATGCTTTGTTCCGTGGCTGGCTGGCCCGCCTTTAAACCCATGCCGTTTAACCACCCCCTGAAATCCTTTGCCCTTGGAAATTCCGCTTACTTTTACCTCGTCCCCCTCTTTAAAAACATCAACCGTAATCTCGTCGCCTAATTTTAATTCCGGCTTCTCTATTCTAAACTCTCTTAAATATCTTGTTCCTGAATTTTGAGATTTGAGATTTGAGATTTGAGATTTTTCAAGATGGCCCTTTAAGGACTTGCTAATATTCTTAAGTTTCTTTTTTCCAAACCCGACCTGAATTGCTTCGTATCCGTCTTTTTCTTTGGTCTTAATTTGAGTGATAAAGCACGGCCCGGCTTCAACAAGCGTCACTGGAATCACCCGACCATTTTCATCAAAAACCTGCGACATGCCTAATTTTTTTCCAAGGATAAATTTCATTTTACCAATCAAAAAGTCGGGATTAGCCCGACTTTTTGGCTAAATAATAAATTGTAACCCTCAATTCAAAAATATGCTTTTAACTTTGAATTGTAATTTTTCATTTTTAATTTTGAATTTTTAATTTAGAAATTAAAATCACATTTTAATTTCAATATCCACGCCAGCCGGTAAATTCAAATTCGTCAGAGAATCAATTACTTTTGAATTCGGGTTTAAAATATCAATCATCCGCTTATGAACCCGCATCTCGTACTGCTCTCTTGAATCCTTATGGACAAAAGTGGAACGGTTAACAGTGTATTTATGAATCTGGGTCGGCAAAGGAATCGGCCCGCTGATTAAAGCGCCGTAACGAGTGGCTGTCTCAATAATCTGCTTAACCGACTGATCAATCACTTTATGGTCGTAAGCCCGAATCTTAATTCTAATCCTTTGTTTAATTTCTTCTTCTTTCTTTTTAGTTGCTGCCATTGTAAAAGAATTATTGTCAAATCAAATTATTTCTCTATTTTTGTCACTACCCCGGCTCCCACGGTCTTGCCGCCTTCTCTTATGGCGAATCTCTGTTTTTCTTCCAAAGCAACCGGAGAAATCAGTTTTACCTTTAGATTAACCGTGTCCCCGGGCATAACCATTTCCGTGCCTTCAGGCAAAGTAACCTCGCCGGTTACATCAGTGGTCCGGATATAGAATTGCGGTTTATAACCTTTAAAGAAAGGAGTATGCCGGCCGCCTTCTTCTTTGGTTAAGATATAAATTTCGCCCTCAAATTCATTATGCGGAGTCACGCTCGCGGGCTTGGCTAAAACTTGTCCTCTTTCAATATCCTCTTTCTTTATTCCCCGCAATAAAACCCCGGCATTGTCCCCGGCCCGACCTTCATCTAAAGACTTGTTAAACATTTCAATGCCGGTAACCACTGTCTTTTGAGTGTCTTTTAATCCGATAATCTCGACCTCTTCATTAGTTTTAACTATTCCTCGTTCAATTCGGCCGGTAACCACCGTGCCCCGACCTTCAATGGAAAAGATATCCTCAATCGGCATTAAGAATGGTTTTTCCACATCGCGAACCGGCTCTGGAATATTTTCATCCACTGCTTTAATTAAATCTAAAATTGGTTTGCACTTCGGGCAATCCTCTTTTGCATCAGTACACTCTAACGCCTGAAGAGCTGAACCGCGAATAATGGGAGTTTTATCTCCGTCAAATTCGTATTTATTCAAAAGTTCGCGAATCTCCTGCTCCACCAAATCAACTAATTCCGGGTCGTCTGCCTGATCAACTTTGTTTAAAAAAACGACTAAAGACGGCAACCCCACCTGACGGGCCAAAAGAATATGCTCTCTTGTCTGTGGCATGGGGCCGTCCGGCGCTGAAACCACTAAAATAGCGCCATCCATCTGGGCCGCGCCGGTAATCATATTTTTAATGTAGTCGGCGTGTCCCGGGCAATCAATGTGGGCGTAATGGCGGTTGGCGCTCTCGTATTCAACATGAGAGACTGAAATAGTTAATCCCCGCGCTTTTTCCTCCGGGGCTTTGTCAATGTCGTCAACCCCTTTTTCTTGAGACTTAAAACCAGCCGCTTTTAAGCATTTTAAAATAGCGGCGGTCAAAGTCGTTTTGCCGTGGTCAACATGACCAATGGTCCCCACATTAATATGGGGCTTAGTGCGTTCAAATTTTTCTGCCATTTTTCTCTTGAAACCCGAAACATAAAACTTGAAACTTTATTTCAAGTTTTATTTTTCAAGCTCAAACATTAAGTTAATTATCGGTTTAATGTTTTAAACTTATCAAAAAAGCCCTCGTTTGTCAACCTCTTTCTTAAATTTCTGTCTTTGGGATTTAATTTTTATCTCTAAAACGGCAAGTCCTCAACCTTGACTTCGTCTTCGGGAACTATTTCTTCCAAATTATTTTCGTTTGGATTTTTGAGTCCGGCAATATCCTGATTAACTTTTTCTATTTCCGTGCTTTCGGACGGATTATCTTTTTCTAACAAATTCTCGTAATCTTTCATTTTCATCACCACATACATCGGTTTATCGTTCTCTATTATAATACACTTTCCGCTGTCTTTTTGCAATATATTTTTAATAGTTTTCCACATATTACTTCTTTCCTCCGCTAATTACTTCCTCCGCCACATTCTTTGGCACTTCCTCATAACGGCTGAACTCCATAGTGAATGTGGCCCGACCTTGAGTCATAGAACGCAAACGGGTGGCATAGCCAAACATTTGAACCAAAGGCACTTTGGCGTCTATCACTTTCATCCGACTGATTCCTTCTCCTCTATCCTGCATCTCTTCAATTCTGCCTCTTTTGGAATTAATATCGCCAATAACATCGCCCATAAAATGCTCCGGAGTCACTGCTTCAAGCTTCATAGTCGGCTCTAATAAAATTAAGTTGGCTCTTTTTACCGCGGCTTGAAGAGCCATTGAGCCGGCAATTTTAAAAGCCGCTTCCGAGGAATCCACATCGTGATAAGAACCGTCATAAAGAGTCGCTTTCAAATCCACTAAAGGATAACCGGCCAAAACGCCTTTGTCCATAGCTTCTTTAATTCCTTTTTGAACAGCCGGAATAAATTCATGGGGAATAATCCCGCCTTTAATCGCGTCAACAAATTCAAATCCCTTACCCTGCTCCTGCGGCTCAACCCTTAACCAAACATGGCCATATTGACCCCGGCCGCCGGTCTGGCGAATATATTTCCCTTCCGCTTCGGCCGTTCCTTTTATTGTTTCTTTATAAGCCACTTGAGGCGCGCCGACATTAGCCCCCACTTTAAATTCCCTCAACATTCTATCAACAATTATCTCCAAATGCAATTCACCCATGCCGGAAATAATGGTCTGACCGGTTTCAATGTCGCCTTTAATGCGAAAAGTCGGATCTTCTTCGGAAAGCCGCCTTAGGGCAATACCCATTCTTTCCTGATCGGCTTTTGTTTTTGGCTCAATAGCTATTGAAATAACCGGTTCCGGGAAAATGATTTTTTCCAAAATTATCGGGTGGTCCGGGTCACAAAGAGTGTCGCCGGTTGTGGTCGCTTTTAAACCAACCGCGGCCCCGATGCCGCCGGCGTAAATCTCTTTCACCTCTTCCCGCTTATCAGCATGCATTCTTAAGATGCGGCCGATTCTTTCTTTCTGACCGGAACTGGAATTTAAAATATAAGAACTGCTGTTTAAAATACCGGAATAAACCCTAAAAAAGGTCAGCTGACCCACAAAAGGATCTGTGGCCACTTTAAAGGCCAAAGCCGAAAACGGCGCTTCGTCTTTTGACTCGCGAATCATCTTCTTTTTTTCGTCTTTTGGATCAAAACCCTCAATCGGCGGCAAATCTATTGGCGAAGGCAAATAATCTATTATCCCGTCTAAAAGCAATTGAACGGCTTTATTTTTAAGGGCTGAACCGCAAAAAACCGGCACTAATTGATAGTTGATAACGGCTTGCCTCAAAACTCTTCTTAAATCTTCCTCGTTAATTTCCCGTCCTTCCAAATATTTTTCCAATAATTGTTCATCCTGTTCGGATATTTTTTCCACCAATTCTTTTCTTATTTCCATAACGCCCGCTTTTAATTCGTCTGGAATTTCTTCTTCAAACACATTCTCTCCGAAATCACCCTGAAATTTATAGGCCTTTATTCTGATTAAATCTATCACTCCCTCGTGCTTATCCTCCAAACCAATCGGAATCTGAACGGCTATTGCGTTAGGAGTCAGTCTTTCCAAAATAGACTGAAAACTTTTTTCAAAACTGGCGCCGGTCCGATCCAGTTTATTAATAAAGCAAATACGGGGCACTTTGAATTTATCCGCCTGACGCCAAACCGTCTCTGATTGCGGCTCTACCCCGGCCACGCCGTCAAAAACAACCACGGCGCCGTCTAAAACTCTTAAAGAGCGCTGGACTTCCACGGTAAAATCAATATGGCCGGGCGTGTCAATGATGTTAATCTGATATTCTTCCTTTTTTTCTTTATTACCGGATAAATATTTTCGCGGCGTCCAAAAGCAGGTCGTGGCCGCTGAAGTGATAGTGATGCCTCTTTCTCTTTCCTGCGCCATCCAGTCCATAATCGCTTCGCCCTCGTGAACCTCGCCGATTTTATGGGAAACGCCCGTATAAAAAAGCACCCGTTCACTAACGGTCGTTTTCCCGGCATCAATATGAGCGATGATGCCAATGTCCCTAATTTTCTCAATCGGATACTGCCGCGGCATAAACCCAATCTACCAAATTAAAATAAATTTATCAACCCCGCGCCTTTTAAGGATAAGCAAATTCACAAAGTGAATTTGTTTTTTAATAAAAATCCTCAATAGGTGCGGGGTCAAGCCTAAAAATAAAAAACCAGGTCGGCTGAAAAAACCGCCTCGTTCTTTTAAAAGTGAAATTACAGAATTTTAACCACGCCTTCTCGAATAATTATCAATTTGTCCTCTAATTTCTTCAATTTAAACTTCTTTAGAAAAGGAATTAAATAACGAATAACATTCTGCGGAGATTGATCTCTTAATCTTAATAAAATAACGCCTCTGTGTTTCTGATGAAATTGATGGATAAGATTTCCAAAATCTTTATCATGAGTAATAATAATCCGTTTTTGTTTCTCGGCCAATTTCAAAATTTCTTCGTCATTCATAGCGTAAAATTTATTCTCTCCGATACCCAAAACATCAAAACCTTTGTCTCTTAGGGTTTTAATAACTATCGGAGCGATATTTTCGTCAGCTATAAAACCCTTCATAAAATCAAGCAAAAACTAATTCTTCACGCTTGACTGTCTTGGCCGCGTAATCAATGGCCGCTAAAACATCGGCTTTTTTAAGACGGGGATATTCCTCGACGATTTCTTCAACGGTCATTCCAGAAGCCAAAAGCTCCAATATAAACTCAACGGAAATGCGAGTTCCTTTTATAATCGGTTTGCCGCCAAATATTTTTTTATTGTAAGTAATGCGGTTCATATATTTAATTCTACCAAATCAAAATAAATTGATCAATTACCAGGCAAAGTGGGCAAAAGCGCGGTTGGCTTCTGCCATGCGGTGCGTGTCTTGTTTCTTTTTAATGGCCGCGCCTTGATTTTGCGAGGCCTCAATGAGTTCAGCGGCTAATTTAATAGACATGGGCTTGCCTTTTTTACTTTTGGCCGCTTGAATAATCCAGCGAAAAGCTAAAGCAATCCGGCGCTCTCCCCGCACTTCCCTCGGCACCTGATAATGCGCGCCGCCAATCCGCCGGGACTTCACCTCTAAAATAGGAGAAGCGTTTTTAACGGCTTGGTCAAAAATTTCTAAAGGATCTTTTTTAATTTGTTTTTCAATATTTTCAAAAGCGCCGTAAACCACCCGCTGGGCCGTGGATTTTTTTCCTTCTTTCATAATATGGTTAATAAATTTTGCCACCAAAGTATTATTATATTTGGGATCTGATTGAATCTGTCTTTTGATTTTTCTTTTTCTTCTCATAAATTATTATTTTGCTTTTTTGGTCCCGTACCGGCTTCTTTTTTGCTTTCTTCCCTCCACTCCTCCTGTGTCTAAAATTCCTCTGACCACATGATAACGAACGCCGGGCAAATCTTTAACCCGGCCGCCGCGAATTAAAACCACTGAATGCTCCTGAAGATTATGACCTTCGCCCGGGATATAAGCGGTTACTTCCATGCCATTGGTCAATCTGACTCTCGCCACTTTTCTTAAAGCGGAGTTTGGCTTTTTCGGCGTAACTGTTTTTACCTGAACGCAGACTCCCCGCTTAAAAGGAGAAGGAGTTTTTTTGGGCTTGTTTTTTAGCAAATTAAAACTCCGCCAGAGGGCCGGCGCGGTTGGTTGTTTTTTAATTGTTTTTCTCGGTCTTTTGATTAATTGATGAATCGTGGGCATAAAAGGTTTACTCTGTAAATAAAAAACCGCTTCTAATTCTAAAACTAACAAATTAGAGGCGAAGTGTCAAATAATCTGATTATAAATTGGGTGGCTAGAGGGAATCGAACCCTCGATACCGCTTCCACAGAGCGGAGTTTTACCATTAAACTATAGCCACCACACGCGCCCTCGGCAGGACTTTCACCCCGCACCATTTAACGCCCCCACCAGGAGTCGAACCTGGACTCATAGCTTAGAAGGCTACTGCTCTATCCATTGAGCTATGGGGGCAACAAATGGTGCGGGGCGGGCCTGCACTCTTGACCTTAGAAGGGTCCTGCTTTATCCAGTTAAGCTACGAGGGCTCGCTTCTTTTTTATAATACATAAAAAAATAGAAAAAGCAAACCAATTATTTAAAGGGGTCAGAGTATTGTTTTTTTAAAACTCGAGACAAGGTTTCTTCTCTTTCTTCTATATCATCCAAGATTTTTCCCAATATCTCTTGATTGATTTCCATCTTATCGGTTTTTAATTCCGGTTGTTTGTTGACCGCCAAATAAATATATTGATAAACAATTAAAACGTTAAAGCAAAGCAGTAAAAGAAAAATTGCGCCCAAAATCCACCGTTCGTAAGTCCTTAGAAAAATATATATTTTTTTAAAATTAAACGGAGGAATTTTAATCATCGGGTATAGATTTTAATATTAAAATTACTCTGAACTTCTCCTGCTTTTAACTTCTTTATAGTCAGGTCTTCCAAACTTATTAAGCGGTAAGGCGGGTATGGGCTGTTTTCTAAATGAGCTATAAACTTCAATAAATTATTAAAACTCCCTTCTAAAGAAATGCGGAAATTAAGGGAGGGAAATTCTTCTCTTTCTTTTTTAACCAGCGGCTCGGCCGTCTGAATTTCGAATTTATTTTCGGTTCGAACGGCGATATTCTCCAAATTGGAAATAAAGCCGACCGTCTTTTCTGGAGCGAGAAAAACCTCTTTGATTTTGGCCAAGTCGGTTTCTTTTTCCTGATAAGACTTTCTAAGGCTCGTAATAATCATTCCTCTTTTTTCCAGCTTCAAAAGAGCTTCTTGGTTGGACAAATATTTTTGGGAAGCGGTTTTAATTTTATTAACCAAGGGCAAAATCAAAAAATAGACAATAATCGCCAAAATAATTATCCCGACAAGAAAAAATAAAGGGGGTCGTTTTAGGTTAAGAAATCTCATTGAGTAATTTTAAAACTTAAAACAAAATCCACGTCTTTTTGCTTGAGTAAATTGGAAATAGGCGAATCAATGTCCGTAAAATCGGGACTTTCTTCTATTTTTTTCTGAAAAATAAGGAATTGCTCCCTTAAAAGAGCGCGGCCATTAAGCTCAATCCGGGAAAAACTCTTCTCGTAAGAAAAATCAGTCAGAGAAACTCCTTCGGGCGCCAGCCCGACTAATTCTTCTAAAACCGGCGTCAAGCTCTTTAATCCTTTTTGAAGGCCGTAAACTTGGCTGACGCTTTGGTTGGCTTCCTGAATTTGTTTTTCAAACTGCGCCGATTCTTGAGTTTTGTTATGGCGCTCTTGGGCTTCCATTAAATCGTTTTGAGCCCTGACTAAAATAGAAAGATAAAAATAAACGCTCAAGCAGAGCAAAATAAAAATAATCAAAAAAAAGAAAAGCCAGCCGCCGAAAAGAATAAACCATTGATTCATTTCGGCTGTTTTTAATTCTTTTTTTTCTTGAGAGGGCAGAAGATTAAGCTTAAGCATAAAAATTATATAAACTCCCTAAGAGCCAAACCGAGCGCCGTGGTGTAAATTATGGATTCTTTATGGGATAAACCTAAGATATTTTTAGGCGGAGTTATAAAAATATTAATCCACGGGTTGCCTAATTTAACCGGCAAATTTAATTTTTTAGAAAGAAAGGACGGCAAATCGCCCACAAGAGATTTCCCGCCGCAAAGTAAAATTTGGCCGATCGCTCCGTCTGTTCCATGAATATGACTATTATGTTCACGATAAAAACTTATATAGTCCTGAATTTGTTTAACAAAATCGTTATTGTTTTCCAAAATAGGAATATGAGAAGTAAAACGAATAGCCGAAGCTGAAAAAATAACGAAATTAGTTCCGGTTTCCCCCAAATCAATAACCATTGCCGGGGCAAGAGGTTTATCTTCTTTGATTAAACTTCTTATCATAGCCATTGATTCCGGCTCTAAGGCCAGCGGTTTAAGGCCTGTTTTTTTTAAAACAGACAAATAACCGTCAATTAAAGTTTTTGGCGACGCGGCTATTAAAACGTCAAAATGGTCTAAATGATTCTTAAGCGGTTCAATAATCTGCCAATCTAAATAAACTTCATCAATAGTCAAAGGAATCTGGGCCTCGGTTTCCCATTTAATGGCCTGCTCAACTTCTTCCTCCTTCATCTTGGGCAGCTGGATAATTCTTATAAAAACCTTTTCTTCCGGCAGATTGCAAACAACCCGTCTGGTCTCTAAGCCATTTTTTCTGCCCTCCTGAAGAGCTTGTTTTAAAATGGTAATTAACTCTTCTTCTTTTTTAATTTCCCCTCCTTGAATTACGCCGGCCGGAATATCTTTTCTGATAAAACCCGTAAAATTTATTCCTTTTTTATCCCCTTTTAACTGAATAATTTTTAGAGAAAAATCGCTTATGTCCAAACCCAGGACTGATTTTTTTGAAAAATCAAACATATATTGTCATTTTATCACTTTTTTCTTAATCAGCCAAGCGGATAAAAAAACTCCCAAGCTATCAATGCCTACATCCTTTAAAGAAGGCACGCGGCCGGAAATAAAACCCTGATGCCACTCGTCAAAAAAAGCGAAAAGGACGGAAAAAATTATTGCCGCGATTAAAGCCCGGTTATTATTTTGATTGAGGGCCTGTCTCGTACCGAACTTGTTTCGGTACGGGGCGCGAAAAAACAACCAAGCCAAAATGGCAAATTCAAAAAAATGAGCTAATTTGCGGAAAATAAAATCCCAGGCGCCGGGCAAGTCTGATTTTAAATCCGGCTGATGAGAAAGAAAAGAAATAAAACCCAGCCAGAGAAAAACTAAAAGCCAATTCTTCATAAAAAATTCTCCAATAACTTCTCAACTGGTTGAGTGTTCAGAATGTCTTTTTTCTCGGCCCAACCGCGCCGGGCTTGAGCGATTCCCAGTTCCATATAATGAAACTGGTTTTGATGATGCGAGTCAGTGTTAATCACTAATTTAATTCCAGCTTCAACGGCTTGCCTTATGTCAGTATCCTTTAAATCCAATCTGTCCGGAAAAGCGTTAATTTCAAGGGCTGTTTTGGTTCTTTTAGCCGCTTTTAAAATTTCTTCAAAATCCAATTGATATGGCCCCCGCCGGAAAAGAACCCGGCCGGTCGGATGAACAATAACATCAACATTGGGATTTTCCATGGCTTTTATCATTCTTTTGGTCATTGAATCTTTATCCGTTTTAAAACCGGAATGAACAGCGGCCAAAACTATATCCAATTTGGCTAAAATCTCATCCGGCATATCCAGACTGCCGTCCTTTCTGATGTTAACCTCGCAACCTTTTAAAATTTTTAAATTTTTAAATTTTTTATTTATTTTATCAATTTCCTCCATTTGTTTTAATAACCTTTCCTCATCCAGTCCCCCGGCTATTTTAAGATCGCCGGTATGATCAGTAATGGCTATGTATTGGTAGCCCATTTTTTTTGCGGCCTCGGCTATTCCTTCAATAGTATCAGAACCGTCGCTCCATTTAGTATGAACTTGAAGATCCCCTAAAATATCATTATAGCTGATAATTTTCGGCAAATGCCCCTTTAACGCCGCTTCAATCTCCCCGGTATTTGTTCTTAGTTCCGGTTCAATGTAAGGCAGGCCTATAGCTTGATAAACTTCTTTTTCCGTCCGGCCGGCGATTCTTTTTTTACCCCTAAACACTCCGTATTCGTTTAACTTTAACCCCTTATTCATAGCCAGACGGCGAGTGAGAATATTATGGTCTTTATTGCCGGTAAAATACTGAAGAGCCGCTCCAAAGCTCTCTTTTTTAATCACCCGCAAATCGCAGTCTAATCCTTCCCTTAGCCGAACTGAAGACTTAGTCGGCCCTTTGGCCCAAACTTTTTCCACTCCCGAACGGTTCACAAAAAAATCCATTACTTTTTCCGGATTTTTTGAAATAGCCAAAATATCAATATCGCCAATAGTTTCTTTCATTCGTCTGATTGAGCCGGCCGGGCTTATTTCCTGAACTTCTTTTAACTCTTTCAATTCCCTGATAATTTTTCCGACCAAAGGCAAAACAAAACCAAGTGAAAATCTCCCCTTGCCTTTTTTTAAAAAAGCAATGCCCTGTAAAATATTTTTTTCGCTTTTTTCTCCGAATTTCTCCAGTTTTCTGATTTTTCCGTCTTTAGCCGCTTTTTCCAAATCTTTTAAGTTTCTGATTTTTAATTTCTGATAAAGAACTTTAATCATTTTGGGGCCCAAACCCTCAACGGCGGTCAGGGCTTCCATGTCAACCGGGCATTTTTTCTTTAGTTTTTCATACTCTTTTATCCGACCGGTTTTAATAAACTCCTCAATTTTTAAAGCAATGTGTTTGCCCACGCCGGGAATGTCTTCCAAGGCCTTTAATCCCCCATCTTTATAAATTTCTCCCGCGTCTTTTTCCAAAGTTCCTAAAACCCGAGCCGCCTTTTCATAAGCCCGGGGCTTAAATTCAACTTCCCGTATCTCTAAAAAATCAGCGATTTCGTAAAATATCTTGGCTAATTCAAAATTGCGCATACAAAAGAATTATACTAAAATTTTTTAAATCGCGAAATAGCGATATTCAAATTAAAACCCAAAAAACAAAATCCCCTGTAATTAAAACTCTCGTTACAAAAAAGACGCGCGACTCCGAAAAGCCGCGCGCCAACAAAATAGTTTCTAACACTTTAAACCGTTTATTCCAAGAATTTTTTCTCTTGGAATCTTAAGATCTTCAACCACCGCGAGAAGAGCGGCGTAAGCAATTTGCAGACGACTCCCCTTGTCTCCTATCTTCTCAATAGAGTACTTCCTTTGAAGCTTCTGCGATAGTCCGCCGTAAACTGCCGGATGAGGAATTTCATAAATCCGAGCATCGGGTTTTATATTCCAAATACGCAGCAAAATTTCCATAGGCACTCCGTAACGGGGAATGATTATATCGCCGGCAATCTTCTTTATGTCGCCAAACTGAAATCCCATATACCCACTGCGCGCGTCCGTTATGCTCCAGCCGGTAATCTTCTTAATAATTTCAGTAAAAATCATATTAAGAAGAATTCTATCAATCGGCGTATAGGATTGATCGGACAAAGGATGAAATCTCGAACAAATTACTACATCCGCGCCTTTTTCCAGATTAGCGGCTACTTGAGGCAAAAAATGCAATGAATGTTGTCCGTCGCCGTCAAGTTTAATCACAAATCTATACCCTCCTTTCTTAGCGATATATTCAAATCCTTTTCTTGTTGCCATCCCAACGCCCCCATTCTTGTTTGACTCAATAACATGCGGAGTGAACTTTTTGGCAATTTCCGCGCTATTGTCGCCTAACTTATCGTCAACGACAACTATTTCCGTTGAGTAAGATAATATCTTAGGCGGAATCTGTTTCAAGATCTCGCCCAGTGTTTCTGCTTCATTATAAACAGGAATAAAAATTGCTATTTTACCCATCTTCTCTCCTCCTATCTTAATTTTAGGTTATAGCTATTAAGACCTTAAAGAACTTTTCGCCGTCCTTAATTGTTCCGGAGTATTTACTCCGAGTCCCTCCAAAGAATTTCGTATTACCATAGAATTAACCTTTTCTCCTTGCTTAACCGCTATTTTTACCATATCCGTCAAATAATACTCTTTAGCCTTATTGTTATTCTTTAATTTATCTATGTTGCCCCACAACCAATCCGCTTTAAAACAATAATAACTGACATTAACCTCTTTAATCTGTCTTTGTTTTTCATCAGCGTCTTTTAGCTCTATAATGCCTTCTATCTCTTGGTTTTGATTTCTGATAATCCTTCCGCAATCATAAAAACCGCTATTCAATCCTTCAAAACTATCAACCTTAATAACAGCCGCGGAAATAACCGCATTTCGTCTAATATGCGATTTAATTAAATGATTAATAGTTTTAGCGCTTAAAAATGGGTGGTCTCCCGGCACAACGATAATATTCTCTGCTTTTCCGTTTTTCATTTCTTCTTTGACGCGCATTAAAGCGTGTCCCGTTCCCAATTGTTTTTTCTGCCAGACATAACGATATTTATTCCCGGTTTCTTTAATTACTTCCTCTCCTTTATACCCAACCACTATCACCGGTTTTTCGCACACTGAAACAACATTCTTCAGCAAATGATTTACTATGGCGGTGTCTTTTATTTTCGTCAAAACCTTGGGCCGATCGGATTTCATTCTGGTTCCCTTGCCGCCGGCCAAGATTATTATTTGGTTTTTCATAAAATATATTTTTTCATTTTATTTTTCTAACAAATTAAGGTAATCTTCTTCGTCGGAGTTCTTTCGCGATATGCGATAAACAATTAAATCACCGTAAGACAATTTATTTACACGGAATATTTCAGTCAAAATAACTCCGTATTTTTCGGATTCATCCTGAGTAATTTGAGGTTCCTTAAATTTAGTAAAAACAAGACTATAAAGATCTTTCTTAAAATGTATACGAATATCTTTTTCGAATGTATCAATATCATTAACTATTAATATATTACATTTAGAATACCAAGAAGCTGTTGGACGAAAAGGAATCAACCATAAAGCGCATCCATTTTCACTAGAACTATCTTTACGGATAACTTTTAATGCCTCAATATAGGCAATACTAGTCTTATTTACTTCCCTTTCGTTAAAAAATGAATTGACATTCTGATAATGAATAAGTGCAAAATAGAATGTGACAAATAAAAAAATTACCATAAGTAAATTGGCAACTATTACTGATCGATTTCTTAATAAATAGTACATACTCGCAATACCTACACTAGAGAGAAAAACCATAGAGAAAAAGACATATCTCGCTTCTGCATGTACTAACAATCCTGTTGCAAAAAAACTTAAAAGACCAATACTACCAATCCAGAATAAACTAACATAATTTTGCCGCAAAGTTTTCCTAAAAATAATAATAATTGTCGCGATAATACCTATAATCGCAGTAATACCAAGAACCCAACCTCCAATTTCGTTTGGCAACCATTTTATATAATTTACTAGTCCTTCTCCAAGATATTGACGCTGTGCAGCTTTACCACTAAGCCTTAAAATACCTAAAGGGTCTTTCATTATGATATACGATTCCAAAAAATGCGGGGTAAATAATAAAATACTAATAATAAGCGTGGTTTGCAGTTTTGAGTAACTTACATTTTCTTTCTGCCTAAACTTTGGTAATAATATAAAAAACGATAATACTACAATAACACCAAGTGTAGTTGCCACACCATAACGAATATAAAAGGCAAGTGCGACTAATGGTCCTACAAAATAAATTGATTTACTTCTGCCTGCACTTTCATAATGGATATAAAACAAATAAAGAACCCCAATTAAAAAGCCGGAGGATGGAATATCATTAAAAAACCGTGAGGCTTGTTGTAGAAATAATGATGATGTTCCTACGACACCGGTAACACCTAATGCGACCGGAACACCAAACGTCCGTTTAAAAAACAAATAGATAAAAAGAATGGCCAGTGCTCCAAAAATAACGCCGAAGATACGTACTACTTTTTCGGAATCACTAAAATGAAGAAAAATCCAACCAAAACTAACCATTCCAATTGGTCTATAGATTACAAATTGATCGGCCGGTGCGCCCTCCATCCAGGAGCGAGCTTTTGTTAAATATACGGATTCATCATGGTCAAATGGCTGCGAGCTCACAAGAGACCAAAGAATGAATATAGTACCAAGAAATATAAAAGCCGGGATTAAAAAATATAATAATTTTATTAAAACCTTTTTCTTATTTTGACCTATACTTAATATCATATTGTTTTCTTACTTTATTTCTTTAATAGAAACCTCTTTAATAATCATTTCGCTGTTATTAAATTGCGGATCCCATATTTTAAAACCAATACCGCCAAAATCTAAAAGCGGGTCCAAATTATAGCTTCCTAAACTTGTTATGGTTATTTCATTGTCTAAATAGTTATCTAAATAACAATTTACCGCACCGCCTTTAAGAGCTATTCCTGCATTATAAACCCCTCCAATAAGTTGAAAGTCTCCCTGTTGTTCGGCTATAATTTTTTTGTTACCATTGAGAACTTGTTCTATCTTAATGGACTTATTAGAAAATACACAAGCAACAAAATTATCGTCATTTAAAAATCGCCCAAGGATACTAAAGGTTTCTCCTTTATTAAAATAAATTTTTGAGTTAAAGAGATAATTTGACCAATCGTAAGAACCCTCTAATATAGTGACAGCGCCTGTTGAATCTTCTAAAGACATTATTTTTAATCCGTTATCATCAAATAATATCCTTCCCCATTTCTTTACCCAGCCATTATAATCGCCAAAATTATCAAAATAAGGAAGACTTTTCGCTTTTGCGGTGTCTAATACTTTCAGTAAATTATCGGAACTCCAATAAGACCTAACTTCAATCCTTTTGATTAGAAATTGATTTTCTTTCGGATAATTAAAGCTAAAATCTTTCCCCGGCCAAACTTGATAAAACGCCGTTGAGTAAATTGATTTTGCTAAATCTGAAATAATCGGCTCCGCTTCCGGAAAATTTACGGAATCTTGCCCAAAATCTCCAAAAGGAAACGCAAAGCTTATTACTTCCACGCCAAGCCCCTGTTCTATATCACTTTTGGCGGAAATAAAATCTGATTTTATTCTATTAACAAATTCCTCCTCGGTTTCAAGACGGTTTTTATCATCAAGCCATAATTTATTGCTGTAATAGTGACCCTGCTTTCCATCTTGAGAAATTTTATAAATATCGTGTCCTTCTCGCGTATGCGCCTCAATTTCCCATCTGCCGCTTTTCGCCATTTGTTTTAATTCTTTTTTTGATAAATAAAAATTGCCACTTTTATCTTCTAATGAATATTTGGTAATAACAAAAATCACCGCGTTATAATCCAGAGCATTTAAAATAGGATCAACCGGATAATAACTGTCTTTTCTACCATCATCAAAAGTCAAAAGAAACGATTTGTCAGGCAATTCTTTTTTGTCTCGCATAAAAGCGTAAAAATCATCAAGAGTTATCGTCTCCCAACCAGCTTTTTTCAAAGCGAACATTTGGTCCTTAAAATCTTCCAATAAAATATTTGAGCCGTCCGCATTTTCAATTATTCCGTGATAGAGCAATACAGGAATTGATTTTGCGTATTGACTATCTCCAGAAAAAATATTCTCGGAGTAAACAGTATTAAAATTGAAAACAGAAGCTACGCTCACTAAATAATTACCTGTCTTTAATTTTAAATTGTTTAACGATTGGATATAGGAAGGTAAATAAACTTTAGTTAAATACGAAGTTTTGAAATTAAAAATTAAACCCTCGTTGATATAAAACGCATATAGAAAAAAACCCTGAATGCCAAGAATAGCTGACATTACCAATATCTTTTTTAAAAAAATTGATTTCATAATTTACCGCGTTCCCCATTTGGGATCGCGCAAATTTAAAATCGCCCACGGTAATTGCCAAATTAAAATAATCGTATAAAAAACGGCGAATAACACACCGTACACCCATTTTTTATCTTTGGTATAAATGAAATAATATAAACCATAAACAATCGCCATTAAGAGCAAACCCAAAAGATAAAACCATGGTGTTTTACCGGTTGCGTATGGATACCAGATTAAGGCGCGGACAATAATAACCGGCGCAAACAAAGGCAAGATCACGCCCAAATAGAAAGAAATACTCATAATAGGATTTTTCTTCCACATAAATAATCCCGCCTTCAAACTTTCTCTTACCCATGATTTTTTCCAACGCAACTGTTGTCTCATAAACTTTTTAAATGTATCGGGGACAAAAGTATACGCTTTAGCTTCGGGCGCAAATAAAGATTTATAACCTTTTAATAAAAGGAAATTCGTTAAACTCCTATCATCACCATAAGTGCAACGCACTCCCAAAAACGATTGATAAAGCCACGCATCCATCACTTCAAGAACATATTTTTTTCTATAAGCGGAACAACAACCGGAACAACAAGTTACCGTGCCAAAAAGCGCTTCAGCCGATTTATAAGCCTTAAAAGCCACAAAATAACGAACATCCTGCATTTTCGTAAGTGTATTAGTATCGGCATTTGCCACATAGCCGTGTCCTGCCACTGCGGCTATTTTAGAATCTATAAAATATTTAACAATCTCTTTTGCCAAATCCGGCTCCACAAAACTATCAGAGTCAATAAAAATAATAATTTCATTTTTAGATTTCCTCACACATTCAGCCATTCCTTCCCGTTTGCCCTTATTCACTTTCCAGTCAACTACCTCAACTTTTACGCCCCCCCCCATAGCAATTTTTTTGGCTTTCCTCATTTCTCCCAAGGTATTATCCGTAGAGCCGTCATTTACCGCGATAATATCAAATTTATCTTTTGGATAATCAGTTTGAGCGATTTTAAGAATCGTTTCTCTGATATTTTTTTCTTCATTTTTTGAAGGTACAGCAAAAGAAACAGACGGCTGATAATTTTTACCAAATTTAGCAGATTCCGGTTCGTAAAAATAAGCGATAGCAAAACGGCTTAAAATATAAAAAGAAACAGCAAGGCTATAAACAGCAAAAAAAACACTGTTATTAATTTCTTGAATTGTTATCAATTTAATAACAAAGATAATATAAACTAACAAAAAGAAAATCAGCCAGCTATTAATTTGTCTATTTTTTACGAATGTTGAAGTTTTTCTAAATAAATAAACCATATAATACTTATTTCCCTATTCCTTTATAAATAATCCCAGCCTCAACAAATTTCTCTTTCGACGGGCAGACATAATTACCTATAATAACTTTTAAGAATCATATTTTTTACTGTTGGCGCAAGCGGTTTTTCCCAATAAAAAAATGAAGAAATCTTATTCCCCCATTTTAGGATGATAAATGATATTTAGAAATTTGTCAAGTCATAGCGGACATTCAAATTAAAACCCAAAAACAAAATCCCCTGTGAATAAGGGATTTTATCAATCTGCTTCCTTCTTTGTTTAAATCAACTATTGGTTCCTTCGGCTTGAGCTTCAATTCCTTCAATTGATTCTTCAGCTGGCTCTTTAAAAGGTTCTTCTTTTGGGCCTTCTTCCGTTTCTTGGTTTGTTTGTTCTGTTTCTTGTTCTGTTTTATCAGTTATCTCCTTATCATTTTCAAAATTAGGCGCGGTGGCCGCGGTGATATTTATAGTAGTAGTGGCGTTAGCGGAAATAAGAGTAATAGTGGTACTGCTAAAATCAGCGTTGGCGTCAATATTAGTCTTATTATTCATTGCCCATCCTCTCCAATCGTCCCCGTCCTCATTTTCCCAGTCTTTATCCTTCCAATCCTCATCGTCCCAATTTTCCCAGTCTTTATCATCTTTATCTCCCCAATCATCCCAGTCCCAATCATCGTCTCCCCAATCGTCCCAATCGTCATCTTCCCAATTATCCCAGTCATCATGATCAGGACAAGACTTTTGGTCTTCTGATATTTCAAAACTTTGTTCAGTATGAAAAGTGTGTTCGCCGTCAGGATGATTGCTGATGGTAATCTCCAATTTATTCCTTAAAGAAACATCGTCAGAAGAAATTCCCTCGGGCAATTCAAATGTCCCGGAATACGAAAATTCTTGAGGCAAGCCGTCATTAACGGGAATAATTGAAGGGACATCGGTGCTGATATCGCTAACAGTCTCCTGCCAAGGATTATCGCCTTTAATTTTGTACCAAACCACATCGCTTACCCCGGAAACCAAAGCCGGATATTCGCCGGTGTTTTCAATTAAAATACGGCCGGAGATAGAATAAGTATCCTTCTTTTTTCCGCATTTATGAAAACAGACCAGCTCAACGGTCTTAGAAATATCAAGACTAGTTTTTCCGCCCGGGTCCCGAACTATGGTGGCCGTAACATTAATAATATGCGCCTCAAAAGCGCTAAGAATCTGGGCTTGGCTGAAAATCAAAATAAAGGCCAAAAATAAATAACTTATCTTTTTCATGAATTTTTATATTTGGAAACGAAGATACTAATTAAGCCCAAGTAGGGCAATCTCAACGGCTTGTTTTTTAATTCTACGGCCCGGCCGATGATCTGTTCGTATTCAACCGGACTGTCATTAACATTATTGGCGTCGCCTTTAGTGATTAAAATATTTTCTTTAAGCGCCACGGCTCGGTGAATGGTAAATCCCCGCGGGTTTTCGTAAACGACAATATCGCCAACTTCCAGTTCTTTTTTGTTTTTTATGCCCTTAATCAAAACCAAGTCTCCTCTTTTTAAACTTGGCCACATAGAGCCAGAGGTAATTGAGGCCATGGGGTGAGGCGTCTCTAAGGAATAAACCAAAGCTTTGGGAATGCCGTAAATCAAGCCGGCTAAAACAGCAAGATAAACAAGAAAGCTGATTATATTTTTTAGGAGTTTTTTAGCGTTCATGTTTGAGGTCATTTCAAAACTCTTTAAAATATTTTTGGCAATCTAAAAATTACGGCCCAGCCCGAATATTTTTTAGTTTGAGCTGAAGGCGGAATGTTAATCTCAAAAGCTAATTTTATTTCTTCGTTTGGTTTCAAAACAAAATAATTTTTATCTAATTTTACCAAATCTGAAATTTCGCCGAATTTTAAAACCGCCGCAAAAGTAGAAACACTGCCGTTGCTTTTTAAAGTAACATATCTGGTCATTCCGTTGTTTCTTGATAAATCTCCGAAATCCAGCTTGTCGGCCAAGGGATTAACCCCCATTATATTTTCCCCTTCCTTCACATTAACCACCATCTTGTATTTGACCGCGTTAATAATCTGGACGGCAATTATAAAAATTACCATCAGGCCGATTACGGCAAAAATTAATTTTGATTTATTTGTAATTTTCATAAGTTTTTATGTTCCAAGTTATACGACTTAATTGCTAATCACTCCGCCGGCAAGGAACCCGGCGGAATCCATTAACAATCAAATATATCCTTAGATTATTATTGCGTATTCGTAATCGTGCAAGTCACGACATCGCCCGGTAAAAGCGTGATTGTTCCTTCCAATGCCGCGGGACAAGATACTCCAAGGAAAGAAATGCCAGTAATGGAAGTGAAACTATAACCACTAACTATCACTTCTTCATCAATAATGTGCGCGGCATTAGCGCTCACCGGGTTAGATGAACCAGAAACCTTTACGACATGGTCAATTGACACATCAAAATCATCAGGTAAGGCGATGCCACCAACTACATTCTTGATAAGCTGGATGCTTGGCCGAATGTCGTTATTGGTTATGGTGCAGGTTTTACTCTCGCCTGCCGCTACAGTAACATCACCTGTGGCGTTACAGTCACCGGAAACCGCAGCTGAATAGCCAAACACACCCATTTCGGAAACATTATGCGCGCCTACGGCAACATCTTTAGGACTGCCGCTGGTAACAGTGATTCCGTCAATTTTTAGAGTGAAATCACCAACTGTTAATAATCCGCCATCATCATTTATAACTTCTTTAGTAACAGTGATAGTCCCAAACGGCATTGTGTTAGTAACTGTGCAAGTCCTATTTTCTCCGCTACCAACATTGACATCGCCACTTGAATCACAATCACCGCTAAACGACATGTTATAACCAAAGTCATCCGCTTCGCTAACCGTGTGGTTACCGACTGATACTTGATTTGCTATACCTTGAGTGACATTATTACTATCAATCGTCATCTGAAAATCACCAGCTGCTTTAGCGTCAAGATCACCCTCATCCACTACAACTTTGATGACCGTCAACTCTCCCATCTCTGGCGCATTATCATTATTAGTAATTATGCAGGTTTTGTGCTCACCTATTGCGATGGTACCGGAACAATCAGCGCTGGCTGAAGGAGTGTAACCTGCTTTTGGGTCTTCGCTAACAGAGTAAGCGCCCGGATCTAAAACTACATCAGTGCCCGGACTTTCTTCTCCGGGAAATGTCGGATCTGAAACGTTCGTTCCCGTAACATTCATCGTGAAGTCAGAAGCTTGACTTTGGCCTTGGTCATCATTAACTACGTGTTTTATCACGGTCAACAACGCTTTATCAGGCGGAATGCTTATATTGGTTACTTCAATCCACAAGTCACAGCCGAACAGCTGGTCTTCAAAGGCCGGATCATATTGGTAAGCGGGCGGAATAACATTGTCCTGCGCGCACTCGCCTTTAAAGCAAGGCGCGTGCAAATCAAGCAACCAGGATGCGGAAGTTTTTAGCTCAGCTTTGGAAAGATGTCCACTAAGCTGGGTTGCTAAAGTGTCGGCCATTGTCCAATTGGTTAGAGGACCGTGAAATGCTGGAATGCTGTTATCTGTCGTCGCGCCATTAGCGTCTAACTCGGTCTTGGAAAGATAAGGGCAAAGCAAAGGCAACATCACACTCTGGACTTGTGTTTGGTCAGTGCCGGGAATTTCTACCTCTGGACAGACAAAATTACCTTGTTCGTCTTCCGTTACCTGCGCAAACTCCGAGTATCGCACTGGGTCAGTGTCAGGAATCGGCACGCCGCACTTTGGCTTTTGACGCAGTACATATTCCACATCATCCACCCGCGGCTCTTTCATAAACGATTCGCTAAGTCGGATGTCAAAGTTTTTATAAAAAACTTCTTCCGGGAATACCGTGCCAAAACTTAAACCTTCGGCCTCCACCGGCACAGTCAACGCGTTCTCAATGTGCGCCGTGATATTGATAATATGAGCTTCAAAAGCGCTTATACCAACCATACCGAGACTAATTGCGGCCAAGGCTGCTAAACTTAATAATAATTTCTTTTTCATAATTGTTTAGTCTATGCCTCTTTTAGAGATAAAGACATAATTTACAACTCATACTATTCCGGCCGCTCGCTAATATCAGTCACTTCAACCCAAATATCGCAGCCATAATCAGCTTCGTTTTCCGGTACTACAAATTGGGAACAGCTTTCCGGCCAATCCTGACCAACATTTCCTACAACCGGCGGAACTTTCAAATCAACATTCCAAGTATCAACTATATCGCCAATAATTTTACTCAAACGACCAGTTGCATCAGGAGCGGGTTCTGTCAAACAACTGGCTGGCACTTGATGCGTTGGGTCTGCTGGAACAAAATAACTGGGGTGAGATGTATCGTTTTGTTCCTCTTGTCCATCTGTTTCATCATTCATCTTTGATAAAAACTTACAAAGACTTAAATAGTCACCATTAAAAGTGACGTAATCAAAATCAGCAGAGAAACTTGAATTACTCCCGTCTTCGTTGTTGTCAGTAACTGCCAACCCAACTTTCGGTTGGCCCCCAATATTTCCGTTTATAAAATTACCTTCTTGCGTAGTAACTAAATTCCAAACTATCCCATCTAAGCTGTATTCGCCCGTAAAAGTATTGTCATTGCGGGAAAGACGCAGCCAAATTGTATCCGCTCCACCTATGCCATCCCAGCCCTTTCCCGTTTTTACGGCAACCATTTGACTTTCCATATAAACTACGTTAGCTGGACCCAAGCCGGTAAAACTGGTCAGCTCTAATCGGATAACATTACCATCGCTCTCGTAAACTAAAATGCCGCCGCTCTGATAGGCGTTATCGTCGGGTGCGCCCGGATAATCCATCGGGTTTGCGGTAACTTTAGTCTCAATGGTAAAATTGCCGCCCATTGGAATTACCATCCTGGGAGCGGTCCAGTCAGCAGCTACTTCGTTTTGACCAAAAAGATCTTCTATATCATTGCCAGTGGTAATAGTTAATACGCCTCCGGCAATATTATATCCTTCACCTTTACCCGGATCTGGATCAACGAAAATCAAACTGCGATTATGCGCATTGACATCGTCTCCGCCAAAATTTAAAGTCCAAGGTTTTTCTTTTTGAACTAATTTGTATTCCACATCATCCACTCTGTCTTCGTTCATAAACGATTCGCTAAGCGAAACAGTAAACGGCTTTTCCATATATTCCTGCGGGAAAACCGTGCCAAAATTAATCCCTTGGGGGCTAATTGACAAAGCGTTCTCAATGTGAGCCGTCACATTAATAATATGCGCTTCAAAGGCTGATAAGGCAGCGATACCGCCAACCACTACTAAAATTGCCGCTAAACTAATCAGTATTTTTTTCATTTTATTTTTTCACCCCCTTTCTTTGTCAAGTAATAAGTTATAAGTAATAAGTTAAAAAATTATTGGTTCTCTTGAGTATTTTTAATAATAGTAACTAATATCTTTATGATTTCTATATTTTCCTTCAAGAGTGATTCGGTTTCTCCTTTAGAGATAAGTTTTGTAGCTACCATCATTTCAATCCACCTTTGTGTTTCTTTAGCTTCTTTTAAAGCAACCCTCATATGTTGAAGAAAATCTGCTTTACTAACCCCTGATCTCGCCTGAACAATGTTAGAATTTATGGAAGCAGACGATCTAATTATTTGTTTGCTTAACTCATAAGAAGCTATGCTTTTGGGCAACCAATTTACTGTTTCTATAACCCTAACGGCAAAATCAAAACTCCTTTTGTCAATATCTTGTACTTTGAGTTGCTCCTCCATTTTTTATTACTTCTTACTTTTCACTTAAATTTTACGAGCCGACCTTTATTTATCAACAATCAATTTTACTTTTAAAAAATTTTAAAATAAAAACCTCTTCCAAAGAAGAAGTTTTTATTGAGGAACTTTTAAAAAAGGTTTTACTATTGAGGAACTTTTTCTTTCAAATTTAAAATAAAATAACACGAATTTTTATCCAGTTCCTCCGCTAGATAAATTTATTTCTTACTTCCATTTTATAATACTCAAAGGACAAGTCAAGCGCTAAAAATGGCCGTTTACTCACAGGTTTTTCCACAAATTTATCAACAGACTTATTAACATATTTATCCCCAAATTATTAATAAATAATACTTATTTTAACGGATCATAGCCGCCGGAATGAAACGGATGGCATCTGAAAATTCTTTTTATTCCCAGCCAGAAACCCTTAAACGCTCCGTATTTTTCCACGGCTTCGTAAATATATTGAGAACAAGTCGGGTAATACCGGCATTGGCCTAAAACACGAAAAATCGGCAAAAAGCCATGGTCTGAAGAAATGGTTTTTTGATAGAGTTTTATGAAAAATAAAATAAATGTTTTCATATTTTAATTTAATTACATCTACGGGCGGCTTTTACTAATTTTAACTCCATTTGCCGCAGCGGTCGCCCCAGCGGGAAGCCACTTTGCCGTCTATTCTCGCTTCAATAATCTCGCAATAATTAGGGCAGGCCCGGCATTCAAAACTGGAACAGTTAATTTCCTGCTCGGAAATCTCAAAACCCTTAAATTGACTCTCGTCTTTGGAATTTTGCTTAGCCAATAAAGCCATGCCAAAAGCGCCCATCACTGTATTGTATTGAGGAACAATAATTTCTTTTCCCAAAGATTTTTCAAAGGCCTTTTTAATGCCCGTATTCTCGCTCACTCCGCCTTGAAAAACGACTGGCGGCTGAATGTCTTTTCCCTTAGCCACATTGTTTAAATAATTCCTGACCAAAGACTGACAAAGACCGGCCACGACATCTTTTATTGAATGACCAACCTGCTGTTTATGAATCATATCGCTTTCGGCAAAGACGGTACAGCGACCCGAAATGTTGGTTGGTTTTTCCGACTCAACGGCAATGGGACCGAATTCCTCCACCGGTATCTTTAATCTAAAAGCCTGGGCGTCTAAAAAAGCTCCGCAACCTGCCGCGCAAATTGCGTTCATGGCAAAATCCACGACGATGCCGTCTCTTAAAATAATAATTTTGCTGTCTTGGCCGCCTATTTCAATAATGGTTCTCGCTTCCGGAATAAAATGAAGAGCGCCTTTGGCGTGAGCCGTAATTTCGTTTTTAACAATGTCAGCTCCCACAATCGCGCCGATTAACTGTCGGCCGCTGCCGGTTGTCCCGACCCCGGCTATTTTAATATCTCCAAGTATTTTTTCTTTTAATTTTTTTAAGCCGTTTTGAACGGCCTTAATGGGATTTCCGTCAGTTCTTAAATAAAGATGGTCAAGAACCTGGTTTTTCTCGTCTATTAAAACCAGGTTTGTTGAAATACTGCCTATGTCTATGCCTAAATATGTTTTCATGATTTTTTTGATTTTTTCGCTCTTATTAAATCAACAAAGGCCTCTAATCTGGTTCTAATTCCGGCCTGACCGCTTTGCTCGTCCAAAGATAAACTCAAAAGCGGTATGTTTTTATCCTGCCTGATTTTTTCTAAAATGGGCCGCACTGTGACTTCCGGCATGCAAGAAAAAGGAAACAAATGAATCACGCCGTCAAAATCATTCTTAGCGTAATTGAGCATTTCGGCCACTGATTCAAGGCCATGACCGCCCACCGAAAAAGTTAAATAATCTTTGGCCTGTTTTTTAATTTTTCTTTTAGAGAATGGCCACAAATTATGCCTGACAAATGCGGTTAAGTTTAAATCCCTGCGCGCCTCAACGCCCAATTCCCCCAGGTTCGCTTCTATGTTTTGATTAACAAAGCCGTCAATGACCGTAAAAATTTCTCCGATAATCCCTACTTTTAAGACATCTCTTTGGCTGTCAATTTCTATTTTATTAAATTTTTGCCTGACTGTTTCTCTGTGATTTTTAAAAGATTCAATCCGTTTTGTTCTTTTTAAATCATCCAGACATTCTTTTAAAAGATTGTCAGCCGCTCCTTTTTTTATTTCGCGGGGCCGATAAAATCTTGCCAAGTTTTCCATCTCGTCAATCAGTTTTATCTTTTGCCAAGTTATTTTTAGTACCCGCATAAGCTCCCCTAAAGAAACTTGACCTAATGATTTTAATTTTCTGACAATGTCTTTTCCGGAAAAAATAATAAAAGAAACATTATGTCCGTAATCTTTAAGAATTTTTTCCTGAAGCAGGCCGTAGTACCTGAAGCGGCACTGGCCTTGGCTGTTAAACATTAAAACCGCTTCAGCTCCTTTTTTTATGGCGGATAAATAATTGCCTAAATTAACCTTGCAGGGCAAGCAAATTGTTTCCGGAGCGATTTTGACTCCTTGTTCAATTGTTTCCTGATTAGTCCTGTCCGGCTCAATATATTGATGTCCCAATTCTTCAATCAGACTCTTTAGGGCAATGCCATAATTTCCAATTTGGGCAAAGGTAATTTTCATAAAAATATTTTAATTCAACGTATCCACAAATGCTTCTAAGCGGGTTATTAGCCCGGCCTCGGCCGTATGCTCGTCAATCATCAAGGAAAGAAAAGGAATTTTTTTTTCTCTAAAAATTCTTTCAATAAATTCTTTTATCACGGAATCACAGCCGCAGCCAAAGCTGGAAATCTGAATGGCTCCGCTAATCGCTCTTTTAGAAATCTCTTTGGCCTGATTTAACATTTCCGAGGCAAAATCCCAATGGGAAAAAGTCGTCTGAAATTCAAAAGGCAGAGCGTCAATGGTCAAAACTTCCAAGCCGTTTTTTTCCAGCTTTTCTTTTATTTTCAAATTGATAAAATCATCGTATAAATTGTAGGGATGACTGATTAAAACGACTTTTCTTTCCAAAGATTCAATTTGGTTCAAATAATTTTTATTCAGCTCTTCTTTGGCCTGCTTCTCCTTTTGCCAAGCGTTTTTGTAAGCGGCCTTAATTATTTTAAATCTCTTTAAGGGAAAGCCATTAGTTAATGACCAACCGAGCCAAAAAGCGGTTTTGTTAAAATCTTCCTTGTTAAAATCAATGGTCGGCGATAAAATTTTTACTTCTTTTTTAGAAACCAATTTGGCTAAATCCGGCAAACCGAAAAATTTCGGGCAGGACGAATGATTTTCTCTTAAACTGATGATTCGCGGGACAAAGAGATAATCAATTTTTTTATCCAAAAGATAAAAAATGTGCCCTTGAAGAACTTTTACCGGCAAGCAGGATTCTATTTCGCTGTTTTTGCATCCGGTTTCTAAAATCTCCCGCTGGGTAGGCGGAGAAATTATTACTGAACAACCCAATTCTTCAAAAAAAGTCGGCCAAAAATATGGTTTTTTGTAATAAAACAAAGCCCGGGGAATGCCGATTGTTAATTTTTCTTTTGTAGTTCTTTTTTTAACCATTGAAAATATTTCTCATTTACTTTTATCACAGGCAGAACGCAAAGGCAAGGAGTCTAATTTCTTTCGCTTCTTGTTTATTTGGGCAAGTGATATAAATAAAAATCATTCTTTAATTATACCATTTCCAACCAAAGAAAAAAGCCGATTCTCGGGTTCTTGTTCCCCGAGAATCGGCTTAATAACAAATTACCCTCCCGTAGGAGAATTACGATTATAATCCCCTAATGAGATATTCCTATTCTTTTTAAGAATTCTAATCCCTTCCCCAAATCAGTCCGCACTGACCTAACTCCACGCTCATTACAAATAGGACAAGTCTCTTCAGAAAACATCTCCATTTCTACATCCAAAAGAGAAAATATAGGAATGTCACCCACTGCTTCAGCTGTTACTCGGCCACGATTACATAAGGCAGCCAAACCAACAACTTGCCCATTTAATGACCGGACAGCTTCAATAACTCTCTTGGCTGAACCTCCTGATGTTAATACATCTTCAACGACAAGTACTCTTTTGTCTCTGATGTCGGGCTCATAAACTCCTTTAAAATAAAAAGGAGTATTCGGGTCGTTTTTGTCTTTTTTCTCACAGGGCACAGAGATTATCTCTTTCATATAAATTCCTTCAAGGCGATCTCTGATCAAGGGGACAAAAAAGAATATTCCTAATTCAGGTCCGGTGACCGTATCAATCTCTACTCCTGCTTCAGAATAATGAAAAGCAATTCTTTCAGCCACCAAGTGCCCTACCTCTGATGTTCTACCCAGTAATTCTTTGCTGACATAATCATAGCCATGAAACCACTTCCCTCCTTTGGGCGTATAGACGAAGTGGCTCCCGGTGATTATAGCATTTTGTTTCTCAAAAAGTTTTTTTATTTCGTCTTTCTCTTTCTCGAAAAGTCTTAGCTGTTCCATCTCACACCTCCTTAAAATTCCCGGCCGGGTTGGTTTAGTCCAAACCCGGCCTGTGGGTTATAAAACACTTTCAATCTCTTCAATGATTTTCTTAACCGCCTCTATGGGCCCGCCGATTTCTTTTGGCGGTTGGGTTATTGGCCGACCAATCACTAAATAATCAGCCCCGGCTTTAATAGCGGCTGAAGGAGTATCAATCCGCTTTTGGTCGTCAGCTACTGCCCAAACCGGTCTAATCGCTGGGGTAACTATTAAAAACCTTGGCTGGGACCACTTGCGAATTAACTCAATCTCTTGAGCTGAAGCAATCACCCCGTCTAAGCCGGCCTCTTGCGCAACTAAAGCTAATTCTACCACTTTTCTCTGGAGAATCTTTTTTTCTGCCTCCCTCTGTTCCACAGGGTCAGCGTAGCTAAAATCTTCAATCAACCTCAACTCTCGAAGAGCCTTATAATCCAGGCTCGTCAAAAGAGTCACCCCTAAAATCAAAGGTCTGGGCGTTTTTCTTAAACTCGCCTCTTCTTCAGCTGCTTTTTTAGCCGCGCTCATCATCTTCACCCCACCCAAACAATGAACATTGAACATTTTAACGCCTAATCTCGTGACCGCGCGCGCTGCACCAGCCACAGTGTTGGAGATATCCATAAACTTCCCGTCATAAAAAATCTGAGAAGGGTTTCCTTCCCACATACCGGCGAAATAAAACCTACCGCAGACATCATCAAGATGTCTCACTACTTCGGGTCCGCCTTCGCTGGTAATTAACTCCAACCCTATTTTAAAACCACCAACATAAGGATATAACTGAATCGCCAATCTCTTTGCTTCCTCTATAGTCGCTACATCTAAAGCGACTATAATCCTCTCTTTTGCCTCCATCTCTCTATCCTCCTCTCTCAATCAATGCTTTTTTCTTTTAGGGCCGCTTTCTCCTCTTCCCGCCACTGCCTGATGAATTCAGTCGGCCGGCCAGGATAAAGAAAACCAACCGAGCCAAAACTACAAGCCGAAGCACCTAATCTAAAATTTTCTTTAATGTCCTGGTAATTCCACACCGGCATTATAATCGGCCTCCTTACGCCGGCCCCCACCAAATCACTCAACATCCTTTTATAAAATTTCCGGCAAACCAATCCCGATATGGCTCCGCCGCCATATTTACCTAAAGGCGACGGTGAAGAAAAAACATAATACCAGGGTAGAGAGTTGAAAGAAATCCCCTCAATAAGCCCCTCTACTTCTTTAGCTATGTCTACATATTTTTGGGCGTAGCTAATCTTTATAAGAATAGGGAGGTCACTCTCCTCAGTTATTCTTAAAATAGTTGCTTTTATTTGATTAGAGTTTTTTAACCCAGAGACCACGTTTGGACAAGAGGCATTAAATTCAATAACCACAATATTATTCAACTCATTTAGCTTTCTGGCTATCCTGCCGCATTCCACTTCTGTTCCGGTTATAGACACTATGACTTTATAGCCACAGCGATTAATAATTGGGTAATCTTTTTTCAACCACCTTTCAAACCCAGGCCCGGTTAAACCTACGGCATTAGCAACACCATAAACTAATTCCGGCTTTAACAATCCCCATAATAAAGGAATTGTTTCTCCTTCAGCCGAAACTAATTTAACCACCCGCCAAGGCGCGTACCAACGATAATTCCCTCTGGTCGGCGGATAAGTTAAAGTTTTAGTCACAATGGTCAAAAGACTTTTATCAATGGCTCCTGTCCATTTAGAGGGCCATTCCCAAAATTTCCATCTATAGCCCTGTCCGTCAAAACCGTAAAGGCCGGATGCCGCTACAAATTCCAACCCATGACTATTACTCAGCTTTATCATCTTCATTCCCTCCAATCCAACTCATTATATTTAATCGTAACGATAGAAAGACCAAATAAACCAATCCCTGCTAAAATGGCTCCAAGAATAATTAAGAAAAAACTACTATACGGAGCCGAAAAAAACATCAACAACATTCCAACCAGAGCCAAACCAGCACTTATGCCTATTTTCATCCTCGTCATTCCTTTCTATCTAAAGGGTTCATATCTCTTATTCAATTTACAAAGAGCTTTCTAAAACTCTAAAATGATATTTAATGAATGTCAACCCCGTGTTATGGTTCAATAGCTTGTGACCACCTATAGGGTAAAATGGTATGTATATGGCATACACAACAAATCCTCATTTACCTCGCGTCCGGGCGCAAGCAGTCGAACTTGTAAGACGGGGTAAAAGCGTCAGAGAAGCAGCCAGGCATTTCGGTTTCGCGCATAATACGGTATTAAATTGGCTGAAGCGGAAACCGGAATATGGATGGCATGGACAGCTGGTCATTCCGACTAAATCTTCAAGGCCGATGCGTCATCCAAAAGAACTAAGCAATGACATTATCAGGCGTATTCTTGACCTTCGGGAAGAACGGAATCAATGCGCGGAAATTTTGAATTACAGACTATTGAATGAACATGGCGCCAAAATCAGTTTGTCTTCCGTAAAAAGAGTGCTTAAGCGACATCACTGCAGCCGTTTCAGCCAATGGAAGAAGTGGCATCAGTATCCTGACAGGCCAATGCCGGAAAAACCAGGAATCCTCGTAGAAATTGATACTATGCTGGATGGTCCGCCTTTTGAAAGATTATGCGCCTATGCGTTAATGGATATCTGCTCCCGATGGGCATTTGCCTCCCCGATTAAACGAATCAGCAGTCAAGCCAGCGTGGAATTCTTAATGACGGCCCAAGATGTTGCGTCGTTCAGATTCAAGACAATTCAATCTGATCACGGATCTGAATTCTCCAAATGGTTTACCAAGGTCATTGAGCACAAAGGATTTTCTCACCGGCACAGCCGAGTCAGAAGACCGACTGATAATGGACATATTGAAAGATTCATCCGAACATTACAGGAAGAATGCTTAAATAGATTAAACAGAAACTTAAGAGATTGGAAAAGAGGTATTCCCGAGTATGTTCACTACTACAACACTGAACGGCCTCATATGGGATTAAATATGCAAACACCTCTACAAGTGGTCAGAAGCTATTGATTAGAAAACACCCGCACCTATTGAGGATAGACAAATTTACTTTGTAAATTTGTTTCTTTTATTAAAATCCTCAATAGGTGCGGGGTCAACAAAAAAGGGGTTAAAACAAACTTGCTTGCTTTGATAAATTGCCCCGCTCTTCGTCTTTAAAAATTTTAATTTTTCCGTATTCGCCGTCGTAGCCGGGCTCAATATGAACTTTTCCTTCCCTTACCCTCATTACTCCTTCGGCAATTACCGGTGAGCTGACTTGCTCCATCTGTTCCCGGCTTGCTTCTAAAAGAACTTTAAATTCCTGGCCAAAATATTTGATTAAATTTTTATACTCCTCTCTCACTCTTTTACTCGCGGCTCCAACTCCATAAGCATCGGCAATAATTTCTTCCAAAGGAATTAAATTTTTAAAAGGTACGGCTCTTTCCGGCTTTTCTCCTTCTTCTCTGTCAGCTAAATCATCCACCCGATGAAGCACGCCCACAGTCAAGGGTTTATGGCATTTAGGACAGATATTTTTAATCTTTTTTGAATCCTGCGGTTTTAAATTAATCTGACATTTTCTGTGTCCGTCAAAATGGTATTTGCCTTCTTCCGGAAAAAATTCAATGGTGTAAAGGAATTTTTTTGGGTCTTTGATTTTAATTGCTTCGGCAATGGCTGAATAACTAATTTCCGTGTCAAAAACATTGGCTTCGCGGCCAAGTTTGGCCGGACTATGCGCATCGCTGTTTGAAATAAGAGCTATTTTATCTAAGGCGGAAAGCCGCCAATTCATCAAAGGATCGCTGGATAATCCCGTTTCTCCGGCGTAAATATATTTTGAATATTCTTCAAAACATTCTTCAATGGAATTAAAACCGGACATTGAACCAAATAAAGAAAACCATGGAGTCCAGATATGAGCAGGAACAATCAAGCAGTCTCCGCAGACATTTAAAACGATCTTAGTTAGCTCTTTGGCGTCTAAGCCCAAAATGGGCCGGCCGTCTGATTTAAGATTGCCAATCCAGCCTAAATGAGTATTGATTTTTTCCACAACGGAAAAACTTGGAGAAAAAACAATAATATGGATTTTTCTGGTCCGGTTATTCTTTGAATAAATACAGCTGATTTCGCTGGTAAGCATAAAGCGAACGCCGTTATCAGACGGAATTTGATTTGAGAGCCAGTCATTATTATTTTTTTGCTTCGTATTTTTAATTTTCAGCTTAAATAAGCCGGGCTCGGCCGGCTCAAGTTTTTCTTTTAATTCTTTAAGCCACAAAGGGTGAGTAAAATCTCCGGTTGCTAAAACTTTAATGCCTTTAATTCTGGCCCACTTGTCTAAATTTTCCACATCCATATCCTTACTGGTGGCTCGGGAATATTTAGAATGAAGATGAAAATCAGCGATGAACTTCATAGCGTCCCCAGAAGGATTCGAACCTTCATTTCAGGCTCCGGAGGCCCGCGCTCTATCCATTGAGCTATAGGGACTTGAGGTCATTTCAAAACTCAATCTGCTACAATTTTAGCTTTTCGGCTGCGACTGCGTCAGGCTTCGCAAAAATACTTTCATCATAATTCTATTATGATTTAAGTATTTTTGCTCGCCTTCCTTGTCTCGCTCGAAAATCTAAAATTTCGCGACGAAGGAGTTTTGAAATGACCTCTTTTATAAAGTATTGTATCTTTTTTCTTGAATTGAATCAATTTTACCCCGCACCAAATAAGGATTTTAATATATAAAAAACTTTATTGAATAGATGTTTTCTTATTGTAAAATTTAGTTAGAAGACCGCCAAAATTTGGTGCGGGGTTTTTATCAAAAGAAGCTATCATCCCAAGTAAAACCCAAAACATCAGTTGACCTTGCTGAAGCGTCCAGAAAAAATGGTCAAACAAAGCGATAAAAAAGAAAGAAAAAAAAACAAACAATAAAGACCATTTAGCTCCGGAATTATCCTGCCGCACTAATCTTATAAATAACATCATTAATCCAACAATGAAAAGCAGGAATAAACTCAAACCAATTAAACCCGCTTCGCTGGCTATAAGAAGATAGATATTATGAACCGGCTGGAAAAGCCACGACTCCCATAAGGGAAATATTTGCTGAATTTGCCAGACAAAATTACCTAAGCCAATGCCAAGAAAAGGATAATTTTTAATCAGTAGAATAGCGGTTTCGTTATAAAAGCCCCTTAAACCAACGGCTTGGTCAGTTAAAGAAACGGAAAAGCGGGAAGAAATTTCGGGCCAAGCCAAAGCGGCAAAAAGTAACGAGTAAAGAGTAATGAGTAAAAATAAAAAAAGGACTTTTTTTCTGAAATTTTTGAAAAAGAAAATAAAATACATTAAGCTGGCTGATAAAAAGACGGAAATAATCGTCCTTGAAAAAGTTAAAAAAAGAGCAAAAAATAACAGACCGAAAATTCCCGCAAGCAAACTATAATGAATTTTATCTTTAAGCCAAAGCTCGTAAAGAAAAAACAAAGCGATTAAGAGAAAAGCGGCTAAGACATTGGGGTGAGGAAAAGAACCATAAGCCCGAATCATCTTTGTTCCGTCAACCACAATCTTGGCCGCGCCGATTATATCCGGCGCCAAAGGGCTTTCGCGAAGCCACCATAAGCCAAGACTGGTTTGCTTGGCATATTGACCAATAGCGATAATTGACTGAAACAAGCCGCTAACGATAAAAACTTGAGCGATTCTTTCAAAATGAAAAATATTTCCGAAATTATATTTTACATAAAAAAAGAACAGAACGAACTCTAATAGTTTTAGCCATTGATAGAATCCGAGTTGGAAATTTTTTGCCTGACTTAAACTAATGAAGGCTGAAATTAAAAATAAAATTAAAATAATATCTATTTTCTTAGGAAAAAATCTTTCTTTTCTTATTCGCCAAAACCAGAAAACAAATAAAACAAGAATCAATAAATCGGTAAAATATAAAAAAACGCCGGTCCATTCATTAAAATCCGGACTCCATTGATGTAAAATTTTCCTTATTTGAAAAGGCAAACAAAAAATTAAAAGATAAAAGATAATTTTTTCTAACATGGGCTTATCTATACAATTTTTCTAATTCCTCCTCAACTATTTTTTTCTCGTCCCAGAGGATTTTTCTGTTATTTTCCACGCACATCCAAACTTCACCGCCTTTGCCGGTTAAAATAACCGAATCGCCTTTTTGAGCCAAGTTCAAGGCTTTTATGATGGCCTGACGACGATCCAAAATACTAAAGACATTTTCATTGAGTTTTTTCTGACTATTCTTTAAAACCCCGTTCATCACATCTTGGATTATTTCTAAAGGAGGTTCGTCGTAAGGGTCTTCGTTAGTCACAATCACATAATCCGCGTATTGACCGGCTATTTCGCCCAAGACCGCTCTCTTGCTTTTATCCCGGCCGCCACCTTGAGCCCCTAATAAAGCAATAATTTTAGAAGGATGGAAAATCTTAATACTCTGATAAACCTGCTCTAAGCCAACCGGCTCGTGAGCGTAATCAACAACCACGGTAAAATCCTGCCCTTTATCAATAACTTCCATTCGGCCGGGAACGGGTTTTGCCCGAATCAGGGCTTCTTTAATTTTTTCCATTGAAATACCCCGTGATAAAGCCAAACAAATTGCCGCGGCCGCGTTATAAATATTAAATTCTCCCAATAATTTCATCTCAAAATCAACATTATTAGCCGTGAATTTTGTACCTTGAGGAGTTAATTCACAATTTGTAATCATTAATTCGTAATCAATTTTTAATTTTTCATTTTTAATTTTTAATTTTGTACCGTATCCGTATTTATTCTTAACCGGCACAGCCAAAAAATATTCCACATTTTCATCGTCTAAATTATAAACTCCCACACTATCTCTTTTCTTAGCGACTTTTTCAAATAACTTTATTTTAGCGGCTCGGTAATTTTCAAATCCGCGGTGCCGCTCAAGGTGTTCCGGACTTAAATTGGTAAAAACCGCCATCTCGTAATCAATAAAGCGGTGGCGGTGCTGTAAAATTCCCTCTGAAGAAGTTTCAATCACGGCGTATTGGCATTTTTCTTTTACCATCTGCCGCAGCATCTTTTGCAGTTTAAATCTTCCTAACATTGTTTGCTTGCTTTGATTTATCCAATTTTTCTCTCCAATTTTAAAATTAACCGTGCTCATCATACCGGTTTTAAAGCCGGAATAATTCAAAATGTCAGTAATTAAATTACAGGTTGTAGTTTTCCCCTTGGTGCCGGTCACTCCGATTACTTTTATCTTTTTTGAGGGGAATCTATAAATTAAGACTCCCAAAAGAGCCCAACCAAAATGATACCAACTTAATAAAAATTTTGGGGTGAGTTTTCTTAAAAAATTTTTAATCATCAATTGGCCTTATTTAAAAAAATATTTCCTTGTCTTTACTTAATAAATTCGCCGAACTATATTATAAATCCAATACCATCCCGGCAGAAAGACCAAATCAAAAGTGTCGGGGTAAATGATTTCCTCTCCGCCAAAGCCTTTCTTAAAGCGAGTGACGCCCGGCCATTTTTTCTCGTCAATGCCCCAAAAATCATAAAATTTAAAGCCGAGCTTCTTGGCTTCTAAAATCGCCTGCCATTGAAGCAAATACGGCGCCATTAAATGCCGGAAATTGTAATCCGAAGCGCCGTGAAAATAAATGGCTGTCTCATTGAAAAAACAAACTATATTAGCGGCAATAATCTGATTCTTATATTCAGCTATGAATAATTTAACCAAGCCCGCTTCTCCTAAAATCCCAAGCATTTTTTGATAATAAATTTTGGGGTGGAGATGGAATTTATCCCGCTTGGCAGTTTGACTAAGTATTTGCCAAAAAGATTCTATTTCTTCCTGTCGGGGAAGACTAATTATTCCTATCTCTATTCCCTGTTTATGGGCTAATTTAATATTGTATCTTGTCTTTTGACGCATCTGACTTAATAATTCCTCTTCTGGCTTACTTATATCTAAAATTAAAGTCTTGGCTGGCTGAATTTGTTTTTGAGATTTAATAAACTTGAAACTTGAAACTTGAAACTTGAAACTTTTTGATGGTTCTATTTTTAAAAAAATACTTTTTTCTTTTTTAGCAATACTTTGCATTTCTTTTAAAAATGATTGCCATTTTTCTTCACTAAAAACAGGTCGCGGGCAATACAAATAACTTTTGCCCAAAGGCAAATCGTGTTTTATCACCAAAGCTTTCAGGTTTTCTCCTATTTCCAGTCTCCAAATCTTCCGGCCCAAAGATTCCTGAAACTCGCCCCACTCAAAAGACTGTAAAAAAGAACCGCCATCGGCCTTTACAAACTGATTCCATTTTTCTTTTTGATGGTTTATAATCATTTCCCCAATAATCTCAACGCCTCTTTGATTCTTTTTTCCGGGCCTTTTATTTTTTCCGGCACTTGCCTTAAGGCCTCTCTGATTTGGCCGGCTGAATAACCCAAGCTCCTTA